>Ga0055535_1001375_pt1 | contig 12682 bp, 20 predicted proteins | sample Araplaol_mTSA_r2_FD_54992 | JGI IMG/M metagenome (GOLD analysis project Ga0055535, IMG submission 54992) | Arabidopsis root microbial communities from North Carolina, USA - plate scrape CL_Col_mTSA_r2 | ecosystem: Host-associated > Plants > Roots > Endosphere | place: USA: North Carolina... | reverse complement strand
GCCATAAAAAGAAGAATGAGAATGGAGATGCTTGCCGAGGAGATGCGGGTATTGTATGTAGCACTGACGCGGCCGAAAGAAAAACTGTATCTTGTTGGAGCTGTTCGCGGTTTGGAGAAGAAGATCAATTCCTGGTCGAAAGATATATTCCAAGATGAATTGCCTTTGCCAGATCATGAGCTTGCCAAGGCGAGCAGCTATATTGATTGGATTGGACCTGCTTTGGTTCGTCACCCTGATGCAGAAGTCTTCCGGAATGTTGTGGCATTAGGCAAGGCAGGATCCCTCGTTAGTGAAGAGTCCAAATGGAACATACGAATCATCAACGCATCCTCTTTAGCTCAAGTTACCTCATTGCCAGCCGTTAGTCTGGTAAATGAAAACATAAAGAGGGAACGGATAGATTCGGTAATGAATCATCGCTCAATAAGTGGTACGGCAACGGATTTCAAAGAGGCTATTGAATCCAACTTCAACTGGGTTTATCCAATGATCGAAGGTTCTATGATCTTCTCTAAGACCTCTGTAACCGAGCTCAAACGTATTGGGGAGATCAATCCGACGTTAAGGGACTCGTTTGGAGGGAATGGGAACATCCCACATTTCATGATGGGTGATAGTGAATCGAAGGGTAGTACGGTTATTTCACGCCGGCCACGTTTTATGGAAGAACGCAGTGTAACTGCAGCGGAACGGGGAACGGCTTTCCATACTTTACTCCAAAATCTCCATTTTTATAAAGGTAGAATAACCAAAACTGATATTCGCGACTGTCTTGAGAACTTGGTTGATGCAAGACTTTTAACAATTTCTCAAGCAGATGCAGTTGATGTCGATCAAATTGTTCAGTTTTTTAAACAGGATATTGGTAAACGGATTCTCAGTTCTAAAAAGATTATGAGAGAAGTACCTTTTAGCTATGGGTTGGCTGCTGCAGACGTTTATCCGTATATCAGCGACGAGATTTCTGAAGAGGTAATTCTTATTCAGGGTGTAATCGATTGTTTGTTTGAGGTAGAGGAGGGGCTTGTGCTCTTGGATTACAAGACAGATTCTACTAAGGGTAAGACAGTCGATCAGCTTGTTGAGAAATATAGACTTCAGATTAGTTTGTACGTTAGAGCCATAGAAAAAATTTTGAAACGTCCAATTGTAGAGAAGTATCTGTACTTCTTTGATGGCGGGCACTTAATATGTCTAACATAATTGAAAAAGAGGCTCTTATCAGAGTAAGGGCCTCTTTTTGTTTCGTTTTATGCACCAATCCAATATCTAATGATTCTCTCGTTGTCTTAAAAAGGCGAGTCGTTTCTGCACTCCACTAGTAGACCTTTTGAGGGTTCGGCCAATATCTTTTTGATAGAAACCCTTCTCCGACATACTCAGCAAAACACTGTCCTCCTCTGGAGTCCATAATTGCTGCTTTCTTTTAGGAATACGTTCACTATCATGTCTTCTTTCGAACTCCACCCAAGCGGGTTCAGGAGGGAGAGCATGGCGTGGGATTTTTGAGAAGTTTATTCGTCCCTTATTTTGTTTTGCCCATTTCCAAAATAGCTCTGGCTTGATAAAGATATTTTGTTTTTCAATCTTTGTGGCTTTTCTCGTGTACGGGAGACCATATTTATCTATCCAGCGCAATACAGTATGAGAATCGACATTCAATACAGATGCCAAGCCATAGGCTGTTACATCTCCCCCTGATTCTCTTGTATTTATGCCCAGTCTTTCTATCTTTCGCTCTACACCACCAACATTACGGCCTAATCTTACAGCTATGATAGGTAGAGAATATCGACCTAGCATTTCGAGCAGTTTGTCCTCTTCTGATGTGTTCCACTTTTTATATATATTTTCCATCTGAATCTGTCCTAACTTCGTTTTTGGTCTATTGGGGTGATTTATATCCGTTTATTCCAAAGGAGGTTCCATTGTTTTTAATATTACCAACTTACCACCTTCTACTTTTACATAATACGTTTTTCCGCAAGCATTTACTTCTATTGGACTTTCGAAAGGCATCATTTCAAATCCTTTGCAGGCCGATATGAAGTGATCCTCAATAATTTTCATATTCCGTTGTGATTCGTCTTGAATCCAGAGTAAATATCCGGAACCTATTGTTTCCAAAAGTACTGGTATCAAAATGAACCAGATCTTTTTCTGTTTTCGTGTCATTAGAAAGGTGACTATTAACAGGAGAAAGCTTGACCAAAACAATATCCTCATGGTTACCTCATTCTCTGATTGAAAAACCCGCTAGGGTGGGGGATTTAATCAAACTGAATATATTTATGAAGCTGGGCCCTTACTCTTTTTGTAGGCAAGTGCCGATTGAATCGCTTGAACAATTGATATAATCATCAGGCAATATGTTGAAACGTGTGTCAATGTCCCAATCTTATAGTTCATCCCCATAATAAGTCCAGCAAAGGATAAAATGAATAATAGATGAAGCAATGCTTCTAATTTACTGTTCCTTTTTAGTTTAAGGATTACGGGTATTAAACCAATAACTATAGTTATGATACCAATAGTAAAGAAAAATTCAGACATATGAACCTCCTTAGACTTTAATTCGCCCCTGTAAACTTTGATGATCATTTTATATTTTATACTACTGTTTCATCTATTCAAAGAAAATAAACACAGTCAAACATATTTTGTTTAATATATTCATGAATAATTTGATATTATTATTATTGCATACTTTATTATTCATTAAACTGTTCAGTTTATCTTGGAAACTTGAGTATGGTGTGATAAACACAACAGAGAATTGATAAAACATATATAATATTATGTAAACTAGTGTTCAATGAGGCAATAAAAATCTTAGACATCATCTAAGAGCATAAACAATTGATCTTTAAAAGAAGATTTAATTTTATAATGGGGATTATAATCTGTGACAAACCGAATTCTTGAACGTAATAGTTTTTATGGGGGGAATTAGTGATGAAGTGGATACATTTCGAGAGGAAGACACTAGAATTACAAAAAAAAGAGACTGAAACGCTACGAAAGATCAGACTTTCGGAAATTGTAAAAAAGAGTAGCGGTGAATTCACTGTGTTTACATGCATACAGTTTTTGCCATTATTAATTATTTGCATGACCTCATCCATATTTTATGAACTAATAAATTACTCGATAGCAGGAATAATTCTAGTGATATACTTTTCTTTTATGTTTTGGCACTCTAAAAAGACGAAAAATGCCATTTGGAAATTGTCTCTGATCAATTTAGAATTAGAAAAACGTATGAGTAGTAAAGAATGAGTAGAAAAATATAATTGAAGAAGGAGTTGTCGTATGAAAAGAGAGGTTATTGATCAATAAATCAAGGAACTAGAAGAAATAGATGCACAAAAGCTTCGCTCAATGAGAATGGAATCCATGTCCAAGAAGCGTTCAGGTGAGTCAGCAATTAGGCTAGGGGAAATTGCCGGTTCACTTGTGATTTCAGCTTCTATGATTAGTATTTTATTAGGTCAAATAAATGAAGCGTTTTATGGAAAAAGTCTAATCACAATAAAAATATTGGTATATATCCCTATCATGGTGAAAACATACAAAGGATTCAAAAAAAGAAAAAAAGCAGACTGGGATCTCTTTATGATTGAAACTGCCTTAGACTTGCAATCACGGTCGTCACGACAACAAGGACTAAGACGGCGTATTGGTAAAATGAATAGAGAGAATGGATGACATGGATGTTACTCTTAAGTCCGATATTCATTTGAAGCTAAATTAATATTGGGATCGTGCATAAATTTATAGAAACGGAGCGATATGAATGAGTAGTAAGAATAGGCAGCAAATCCTTAAGCAAGAACCATTTCCTCAGGAGTTACTTCGAATTACAAATGAAAAGTTACTGGAAATAAGAGAAGAAGCCTTTGATAAATATCTAGCCAGTAAGGAAAATTGGGGGAAGACCAAGAAGATTGGCATCGTGGTCTCAATAGTTGCACTAATAAGTACTTTGTATAATTCGATATCGGATTTCGGAAGTTCAAAAATCATACCACTTATCATTCTATTACTTGTAATCCCCTTGTTATTGATTTCGTTTAGATGTAGTGATGCATTGTTTCAATCTTCGATGCGTGTAGCGCATATAGATGCTGCATTAGCGGAAAAAGAAAGACGGAGTAAAATCATCGAAGACTGTTAAATCAAAAGAAGAGAATGACATTGATAAACGGTGAAAAATATAATGGATAATAGAGTTCTCAAAATAGGGGCCGAAAAATAATGAAACATTCTCCCGGATCCATGAAAGTCATTATGTTGATGCAAGTCCTTGTATTAGTCTTCATTCGAATGAATTACGGGTACACTTATGCGCTTTGGGCTCTCGCCCCCACGATTTTGGTCGGTCTAATAGCCGCTATACTCTTCAGTCAATATCGAAAAAGATACGGAAAATGCCAATATGAGAGTGTATTACACATGTCGGATCAAAAGAAAACAGATAATATAGAAATAAGAATACAAGGCATTGAGGTATATCAAAATGGTTTTGCAGAAATCATTTTTTCTGACGGAGAAACGATGCTGGTCGATAATGTTCATATTCTAGAAAGTAGTTTGCTAGACGGTAAAGTACACAATTCTATTCATAAGATTGTAACCGTTCTAAGTTTAAGAATAAAAGGTATGAATGTATATCAAAATCGTTTCGCAGAAATCAATTTTTCTGATGGAAAGACAATGTTAGTCGGCAATGTTTTAATAACAGATAGCAAGTTAGCACCCCATGCCCAAATCAATATTGGATTAAAAACAGACATCTAGATGTTACATAAATGAAATGATTAATAGATGGTTGAGCAAAGCTTTCTTCTTCTTGGATTTGGATGGCTTTTAGAATTAACATGTGGAATGTTGTTCATCATTAACTATTACGATGACTTAATTTGCTGCTGAAATAAAAATTGTAAGATTTAGATAATCATCAGATAAAGAAGCTGGGGGCCCTGTGAAGGACAATAATAAATGTGTGCAGAAGGAAGGATGATGAAAATGTTAAATGAAAAAGAGATAGAGTTGATTTCTTATATGGATTATCAAGTGCTGAATAATGGAATGGATGGTTGGTTAGGTAATCGTGGCTATGGAAAAGTATTTGATTTCTTAGATATTTTAAACAAACGAAATTCAGAATTAGACCAGAAAGTGGCTTCTATATTCAAAAAGGCAACTATCGCAGGTTATGAATATTATCGAAATAAAGATTATACATTTATTCCTGAAATAGAGGAAATTTTTGATGAAGCTGAAAACACTATCGAGGAATGCGATAAAAACTATAAGGAAGTAGCAAAAGATTTTATGCTTAGTTATGGACTGGAAGATTATATTACTAAATTCGAAAGGGGTATGAGAGGCAGAATGACTACATATCCTGAAGATGAAACTAAATGAATGCACTTGTTCTTTATAAGATGTGGGCCTATTAATGAATAACTATACTGGACATCTACCAAGATCTACATGCTTTTGAGAAAGTTACTCTGATTCGTTAAGCCGCATACCTGCAGGTCTCATTAAGGGAAAGGTTATACACTGCTTTTTGTAACGGATTAATAGGAGATTTGAGATTACTTGTAACACTAAATTGAACTAAATTGAATATGGAGAATGTATGGACGAGCAAAGAAAAAAGACAAACGCTGAAAGAACAGCTGCTAATATGCGACGACAACAAAAAGCCAAGGAGGAACGAAAGAAGGCAAAAGCACGAGCACGACAGGGGTTAAATATCAAAGAGTCGCAACCCGCCACGACTGCAACCAAGAAAGAATACGCACAGAAGGAACGGATTCGCAAAAGCGAAAATGCAAAGTGGAAACAAATGCGATATGAACGTTACCAAAAACGTGTCTGGCCTGGTTGGAGGACGTCGGCTCGACCGGGAAAAATCATAAAATATAATATAAACGATGCGTCGCAAAATAAGGTAAATAAAGATACTCAATGAAAATTGAACGTACATAGGGGGTAATCACAGTTTATGGAGTTACTGCTAATACTGTTTGAGAAGATTTCCAAAAGACATATTCATTTCTACAAAAAGCAAGATCGGCGTCAAATAGTTCAACTAAGTTCTACTGTCGTTGTGGAAAGTCAAGGGTAAAAACTCTTTACTATCATGTTACTTATTGAATTGGGAAGGTGTTATATTCGTGGAATATAAAAAGTGTGAAAATTGCAAAATTACATATGCTGATTCAACCAAAAGTTGCCCAAAGTGTGGTAATGAACTTATTGAACTTAAAAATGGTGATGTGATCAATGAGTACTATGTCATTTGTGAGGTGCCAACAGGAAGATACTATTGTAAGAATGGATCATTTAGTAGAAATTTTGATAATGTGGTCAAGTTTAACGAAAAACTTCATGACGGTTCAATAGATATTCAGGGTGTTGAAGGTTCTGAGGGATATCGAATATATAAGGATATGTTAAACCGTGGCAGACATGTACGAATTAATTTTGGAATGGATGTTAAAGGGATAGGAGCTCATATTTATCTTCCCTACAGTGATCCAGATCTATTAAACGAGTAAGCATCCTGTTAATAGAAACTTCAATTTATGGAAAAGTAGGATGATACACATATCGGTAGATTAATCGTCCCGAAAAAATTGGAATGATTGGACGGGTTGACTCGAATGAGTCCGACAAATTTGCAAATGAAGAGGAATGGAATGAAGAACAAAGCCGTACAAAATTAGAACCACTATAAACAACGAAAGTAATGAGGAGCGTGCATTCGCATGGATTATAACTTTCAAGAAATGGTAAGGGAACTCGGTGGGGTGATTATTCAAATCGATCCGAAAAAAGGTTCATATATTAACCCTTTAGAGGTAGTAGATTCACAAATAACAGTTAAGGATTTTTTCGATTCTTTCGGTAACATAAAGCCGTTCGAGGTAGTATCCAAGGAAACAGGAATCACTATAGAAATGTATGAACAAGCGGCAACAATCATTCGTTTTGCTAGAGTCGGGAATACTCAAAAATAGGACGGTTTGAGGGGAACCCTTCAAGGTGTGGAGTCTCAATATTTCAGAAAGCACATTCATACGAGGTTCTGAAAGGGGAGTCCAATGTGGAGCTTTACACACTTATTTCCGGATTTATTGGCTTAATATTGTTTACCATTACATTCGGTGTTGTTTGGATTAAATACAAAGAGACAAGAAAGACCGATTTATCAATTTTACGAATTTCGCTCGTATGGTTTGCTGTCACAGTACTTGGTCTTGGATTATATTTCTTTGGTGATTATCTTAAGTAATTGAATAGGATCATTCCTAAAGGTGGGGCTTAAATGAACTTGAATCTTTACATAATTCTAATCACCGCTATTTCAGTGTTTTGTTCGCTTATTCTGAGATGGCTTAAAAAGCGCTATTTGAAAGCACACCAAACTGCAATAACTATCGTAATTGCAGAAAAGTTACTTGAAAAATATGAGCCTGGTCAACATTTGTACCGTAGACAGATAGATGAAATTAAGAAAGCAATATGTTACGCATGTGAGTTTAGAAAAATAGATCTAAAAGATTTTGATCAAATGATAAACTCTTTAGAATCGAATAACAGCCTGAATTATGAAGAGGTAGAGAGGCTGGGCCTGCTGTTTGATCTGCAAAATACTGTAGGAGAACAGGTATGAGCAGGTAGCATTGATTAAGATTACTACAGAGCAAGGTCGATGACTATATTGGGCTAGAGCAGGAAGGACGGGAAAATCTATGCAGACATGAAGAATGTCATTATAAAAATTGGTCTTCTACCTTTTGTCCTGGTAGCGATATGTCTTCCTCTTATTTCTTTCTTTATAATCTCATACCCTATTTTTCTAAGAAGGAGAAATTAGACGAGAATCGAATAAATAAAAACCGGAAATAAAATCAAAATGCCCCCTCATTCGGGGCATTTTTCATTCTGCAGAGAAACATTTACTATCGCTTTTTAAGTAGTAGTAAAAAAGAGCAAAGCAGAGGATTAAAGCCATACATCTGGTAAATAAATTGAGCATCTGCTATAATCAGAATATATCTTATTACGTTTTTAACCCCCCTTGTGGAGACACGCGTCACTGCATATTCTATTTAATTTAATGCGCCCTATGGTGATTTATTGTGTCTAATGACATAAATCCCTAGGGCGCTTTTTAGTTTTGACTCAACTAAATTACGCTTGGCCAAAGCGTCTGATGGCATTATCGCTGTTGCGAGTAATCGGATGTTTTGGTCAGGCGTTTTTTTTGTCCTGAACAACCCAAAATCACAAATAGGAGTGTTGTTAATGATTCAAGGTCAGCAAATTTTTCGCGTTAAGTATGACTATACGTATAGCACAGGAACACGGAGTGAAGAAGAACAAGTCACACAATCGCAGCTTGATCGCATGCGAGAGTTAGAAAGCAAGGGTCAGTACTATAGCAATATACAAATCATCGAGGATTTGGGCTACGAAGATCGTACATGGTGGCAAACCTGGTACGAGCTGGGTATGTCGAACCTTTGGATAAAGAACGCTTACGATCCGCCATTTAGAGCGGATGCATTTGTAGAATGTAAGAGCGTCGATTATTTGATTGACAGAATGGAGCATGGGAATTGGTGCCTCGGTACAGCTTTTTTCTATCAAGACATCTGTTTTATTAATCAGATTGACGGAGGCGACGAGTGGCTTGTCATTCGCAAGGGGATTGCCTTCGAGTGTTGGTCAATCAGGGGAATGCTTAAGGAGCGCAACGGGGAAGAAAAGTTCAAAGATACTTTGAATCGAATACTAGCTGCAAGCGATCTACAACTTAAGACGCTAGAATATATGGACGCTGGTCCGATAAGCTGTTGTTCCAAATGCCAGTGCAAGCTATTCCCTGGTTCTGATGATATTTTTCTAGATGAGGAATCAGAAGTTTGCGAATCATGCTGGAGAGATCAGAAAATTTATATCAAGGCAATTGAGAGGAAAGTTCGTTCAAATGAACGGTTAACGACTGAGGATTTACACTATGTTAAGTTTCAAGATCATTTCTACATAGCAGGTCAACAAGACTTAGCTGGTGAATTTATTTGCTGGAATGATCAATTCGCTATTGGACGACCTGATATGTATGAGAATAGGATTCAGATATATAAGCAAGTTAGTGAAGGGTCATGGAAGATAGTTGACGATTATGAAGCAGAATAAAACTACTCAAATGTGATGTGAGGAGAAAATAAGAATGACGACGACTTTTAAAATGGCACGGAGCTATGAGGGTACCCGAATACTCGGTACAAAAGACTTGCTTACTGCAGTAAAGACAGTTTGCAATCAAGAGGGAGATCTTTACGAGGGCAACAGACTTATTATGTCGTGCATGGGACTGAGTCGATCTGAAAACACCCGACGCCTTTTAGAGCACGGGATTACGTCATATGTGAACCAAAATAGTCATTGCTGGTCCTATCGCTATACGGATCCTAGCAAGAATCTCGGGAACTATTATGTGACTGAGCAGCACTATCCATGGTATGGTGATAACAAGCTCGATTTCACGATAAAAGAGTATCGTGAATCCGAAGAAGATCACATGTTTTCATCCTTGGCTAGTGTGATGGAGTTCATACGAAATAGGGTTGCAACCTCCCCATTCCCATATAATGTTGAAGAGGACATATACGTAAAACTATACGGAGCAGATGGCCTTATTTATTTCGCTCCTGGTGATTGGCAAACAGAGGGTGAGCCTGAAATGTACATCCTTGTTAAAGACGATCATAAACCAGAGTACGGAGCCAAGCAATATTTACAAAAGCGGTATGAACTGTTGCAGCGGCGGTTTGGTGGGTACGAATTAATCCCTGCCTCTGCACAGGTTCGTGGCTTGTTCGAGGCTGGCGATGTCGTTACACTTGAGCATTTCGTTGAAGGTCTACAGCAGAATGAGCTGTACTTAATCGACGAAATTAACTCAACAGGTGAACAGCCGGTGTATACGATACGCGATTTGGACGACTACGAGGTTTTCGCTGAAGTACCAGCGGAAATGATTTCAGTCCCTAAAGTTGCTGCATGATGACAAAAGGCTGTATGTCTTAATTGTTGCGAGAGGGAAATGGAAGAACGGGTAAACCCGTTCCTTTGTTTTTTATTCAGGATGGGATCGCCCCCTGTGTGCAATGAAAGACGTATGAGCCGTTATCGGAGTGAAGAAGATGATCAGATTCCTATAGATCATCTTCTTTTTTTATTAAACAATTAAGAGGTGAAATTAATGGATCTTGTACTCGAATTAGAGAAACTTCAAGAAGTTATAACGCTGGATAATGCTATACCCCTTCTAACGGAACTTGCTGAAAAGGCTAAAAATCAGTCCATTGAATCGGCAAAATACCTTATGAGGCGATAGACTTGATTGAAGCTGAGAATGAAGTGCATGAGCTTATTGATGAACTTATTTACTTTCTAAGAGAGCGCAGATTTTATCGAGGGAACCTTTAAATCGTATGGAAGAGGGCATCAAAAATGAATGACACTTTAAAAGTTGTAACGATATTTGAATCAACGCTAGAAGGTTATATAAAGGCCCTGAAACCCCTAAATCCAGAAACCAATCGTTTATGTGTCGAGATCGTTCCGCTCGATGTAGATGGCTTAGAGTTCGTCTACGAAGGCAACACATTCGTGGTCACTGGTACGGATAGCGAAGATAAAGAAGAACCTCTACTCAGCGCGATGCTTAAGGGATATACAGACTATGAGCGTGACGTTACTGAAGATGGTGCCTCAGCTGGATATTATTCCATAGATGAATTGAGGGGTGATCATTTCCCAACGGATTTTATTTCCCACTCGGGTTGGTCGTTCAGCTCAGGAGGGCGATTCGCTAGGAATGTCCCCGGTATAGAGGATGGTACACTGATCGGATTCTATTGGATTCCGTTATCAGGTGTAATGAGCTTTTTGAAAAATCCAAATCATTAAGGATGTTTTGGTTAGGCATTTTTTGTCCTAAGCAACCCAAAATCCGAAAATAGGAGTGAATTTCAGTGGTAATTGGTATGTTGGAAAAAGGTATATCAGAAGCTCTTGAAGGCGAAACGAAATTTGAAATGGAAGATGCTCATGCATGGTACTTTCTAATTTCAAACGGAGAAATCGAAATGGAAGTGAAAATAGTTAGGGAAGACGGTGTACTCTGGAAGAGAGAAAGTGGAGCTGAAGACTGGGATTTCACTTTCCTTACAAAAGAGGATCTGATGCCTGTAGAACACTCAATAGTCAATTGAATTATCATTTCAGTGAAGAGGATGATTCCGCTAATGGAACCATCCTCTTTTTATTCAGGTTTCTTTTGAGAGGGAAGAGCTTAAGTACGCAAAGTGTAGACAGCTATAAGTCCGATTAGATAATCCGCAGACTACAACTTAGATGTAAGGTTGTGAAGGAGGATGATCCTCAGCACACACCTATATAAAGCAGGGAAAATGGAGGCAGAATCATGATATGGTATCATGGTACATCAAAGAATAAGATGACAGAGATTCTGGCAGATGACTTTGTAGCTCAAAGCGGAACATGGGGAGACGGGGTTTACTTTTCATCTTCAAAGATGGTGTATTACTATTTGGTGAATCAATACTCAAAGTTGACATTCCTGAATCCGAAATTAGGAATATCATTTTTAGACAATTGGAGGAAGAATACCCGATTGAAGATGATTGGCCGGGGCTGATGAAGTTATTGAATGCAAATGCGGTGGCAATTCACTATCATTCAGGTGAAAAGGAGCTCTGTGTTTTTAACATCGATATAATACAACAAATAATTTACTGATAAGAGAGTTTGAATGACGTTAACGCCTATTAATAAATGATGACCCAAAAGATGAGGAAAATAGACTCATGAGGTAAAATGAATTGTAGGGTTTGTCAGATCGAAGGCACTAATCTCGATGAGGTTACTTTATATCACTTTAGGTCACCTTATCCTACATCTGCATTAATTAGTGGGTCACATTCTCCACGTAGTAACAGAGAACTTCTAACAATAGGAGCAGTAGATGGCTAACATAATTAAATTTAGGCGCAAAAAATATACATCATATATGGAGTTGAGTAGAGACTACCCAGAGGTTCCTTATAGCGTGTTAGTTTATAGGATCCGCTCAGGGTGGCCATTGGAGAAGGCAGTGTTGCCACCTCAAACTAGGATTCTCTTCACTTTTAGAGATAAAGAATATACGTCTTATAAGGCCTTGAGTAGAGACTATCCGGAAGTTCCTTATCATTTGTTACTTAAAAGAATCAATTCCGGGTGCACATTGGAGGAGGCAGTGTTGCCACCTCAAACTAAGGTTCTCTTCACTTTTAGAGATAAAGAATATACGTCTTATAAGGACTTGGCTAGAGATTACCCTGAAATTCCTTATCACTGGATACTTGAAAGAATAAATTCAGGATGTACATTGGATGAAGCAGTATTGCCTAAACGCAACAAAAAAACTGCAAGAGTCGTTACATATAAGGGAGAGGTTTATCCATCAATTGTTGCTTTAGCAAGGCATCTTGGGTTGGGTGGAGTAGATCTCCGGGAGTGTTTCAAGCGATATAAGCAAGCTGATGTTGCAGTTGAAAGATGCTTTAGAAGGGTTGAAGAGCGA
>Ga0055535_1001356_pt1 | contig 12878 bp, 12 predicted proteins | sample Araplaol_mTSA_r2_FD_54992 | JGI IMG/M metagenome (GOLD analysis project Ga0055535, IMG submission 54992) | Arabidopsis root microbial communities from North Carolina, USA - plate scrape CL_Col_mTSA_r2 | ecosystem: Host-associated > Plants > Roots > Endosphere | place: USA: North Carolina... | reverse complement strand
GGCGGAGAAGCACGGTATCCGGATGAAATGTGTGAATAGCTATCATCTGCATCCGGAACTTATTGATGCGCTTGCGAAGCGAGTGAATGAGCAGCTGGATGCATTCGTACAAGAAGGAGTGGATCGTGGAGCGGTTGAGGTGCTGTTCAGTGCCCACAGCTTGCCGGCACGAATACTGGAGATGAACGATCCATATCCAGATGAATTGAATGCAACAGCTGCAGCTATAGCCAAGCAGTGTGGGTTGAAGGATAGCCAATGGCGCTTTACATGGCAAAGTGCAGGCCAGACTGCAACACCATGGCTTGGCCCTGATATATTAGACACGCTGTCCACTGTTGCGGACGAGGGAACCAAGTGGGTGCTGTCTGCACCGATCGGATTCGTATCCGATCATTTGGAAGTCCTGTATGATTTGGACATTGAAGCACTTCAGAATGCACAGAACTTGCAGCTTGGCTTCAAGCGCATTCGCATGTTGAACGACGATCCACAATTCATGTCGGTATTGGCCGACACGATTATGAAATTGGATCAATAGGGAGCTAGAGAAAGAAGGGGCGTAACATGAACTGTTCGCGGGATCTGGTCATCATCGGCGGGGGAATAACGGGGTTGTCCGCTGCCTACTACGCGGCAAAGAAGGCGGAAGAAAACGGACGAACACTGAATATAACTATCATTGAGCAAGCAACACGACTTGGAGGCAAGATCGAGACCTTGCGCAAGGATGGATGTGTTATCGAGAAGGGACCGGACTCCTTTCTCGCCCGTAAGATGCCGATGATCGATTTAGCACGCGATCTCGGACTGGAGACGGAGCTAGTAGCTACGAATCCACATGCCAAGAAGACATACATTGTAAGGCGGGGGGTTATGCATCGCATGCCGCCAGGCCTTATTCTTGGAATTCCTACTGAGCTTACTCCATTCGCGAAGACAGGCCTTATTTCTGTCATGGGCAAACTGCGAGCGTTGATGGATTTGTTCAAGAAGCCGCGTATGTCGACTGAGGATGAGTCGCTAGGCTCATTCTTGGAGCGGCGATTAGGTCATGAAGTGATGGAGCACATTGCAGAGCCGCTGCTTGCCGGTATTTATGCAGGTGATATGAGCAAGTTGAGCTTGCAGCAGACGTTCCCGCAATTTGCTGAAGTGGAACGGAAGTATGGTAGTCTTATTAAGGGAATGATGGCAAGCCGGAAGGCTGGACAGAATCTCCCTGGATTGCCGGATGTGGCAAGAGGCTCCACCTTCTTAACGTTCCGCAGCGGACTAACCTCACTTGTTGAGCGCTTGGAGGATGTGCTGCGAGAATTGAAGGTGAATATTCAATTGGGCGTGAGTGCTGACCGATTCGAGAAGATGGAAGATGGCCGCTATCGCATCCATCTCCATGATGGGAGCCAGATAGAGACGTCCTCAATCGTGGTCACAACACCATCGTACCATGCTTCGACCTTCTTAGANGGACATGTGGATACATCTGCACTACGGGCGATTGAACATGTATCGGTTGCCAATGTTGTCAGTGTATTCGAACGCAGTGTGGTGAANAAGCCGATGGATGGAACTGGCTTCCTCATCTCNCGCAAAGAGAAGCGAGCCATAACGGCTTGCACGTGGACATCGATCAAGTGGCCCCATACTTCAAGAGGGGATAAGCTTATCGTTCGCTGCTACATTGGGCGAGCGGGAGATGAGGAGCGTGTCGACTGGCCGGATGAAGCGCTGAAGCGCACGGTTCGCAATGAACTGCGAGACCTTATGGGAATTACATCCGAGCCGGAGTTCGTAGAGGTTACGAGACTGAAGCACTCGATGCCGCAATATCCGGTAGGACATGTGCAGGCGATTCAGAAGCTGCGCGCGTCAGTTGGAACTCAATTGCCAGGTGTATTTCTTGCGGGTCAACCCTATGAAGGGGTTGGAATGCCAGACTGTATTCACAGCGGGCGAATGGCGGGTGAACAGTCCGTTGCAATCTTAGCTGAGACTGCTTCAGAGAACGGCATGCCGACAGCATGTGCGAGCAGCATGGCCTGAACGCTTGCAGAAGCTTGCAGTTCCTGACATACTGCCATGATAAAATGAGTGCGATATCGTACGTATATAATTAGATCGTGATAATTAGGAGGTCGTGTATGAACACGGCCTCTTTTTTGTATTGTTCATGCGGTGCAAATTGGTGCAAAAAGATAGATGTCTGCCCATGAGACTGACTAACATCTGCTGGAACTAGAACTGGAACTGGAACTGGTTGGACTTAGAATGTAGTTCATTCGTTCCTCGTTTGGGTATAGGCAGAGTAGAGGGAGTTGAAAATGCTTCTTTGCCGAGGCTATCGTACCCTTGTTATAATAGAATTAGCATGTATTGGATCTAACCATACAAAAAAATGAACATACGAAGGAGGGCTTATGGAGCTATCAAGAACGGAACGTCACAAGCAGCAGCGAGAGCAGCGCCAGAACAGGAAGCGGAAAGCTGTATGGGGATACAGCGTTCTAGGTATCATCATCATTGCAGCGGCGCTGTTTGCATGGCAGGGGAAGTTGTTCGATTTGGGTGGAACGGAAGCACAGGATGGAATAACAGCTCCTGTCGGAGATAAGTCAGGGACAGGCGGACAAGATCAGACCGCAGAAGGTGTGGATGACTCGAAGGATCCTAAGGACGCCAATGCGGATGATGGATCAGCAGTGCCGGATGATAAGAAGGAGCCGACAGTTCGTCTAGCCTTCGTAGGTGACATGATGATGTCAGGTCGCGTTGAGGATGTTGTGAAGGATAAAGGCTATGACTTCCCTTATTATTATGCGAAGTCACTGCTGCAGGATGCGGATCTTGCGATTGGAAATTTGGAGACGCCGCTCACGACTGGTGGTTCTCCCGCAGACAACAAACTGTTTGTGTACAAATCCTCTCCGAGGATGGCACAGGCAATGGCTGAGGCGGGAATCGATATTGTCAATTTGGCCAATAATCATTCGATGGATCAAGGTGAAGAAGGGCTGCTTGATACATTTAAAGCATTAAAATCTGCTAACATTGCTTACATAGGAGCTGGAAGCAATTCCAAAGAAGCTTATACGCCGCATATCGTAGAGCGCAATGGCATTAAATTGGCATTCTTGGGACTTAGTCGAGTCATTCCGGACGACACCTGGTATGCGTGGAAGAACAAGCCAGGAGTAGCAACAACCTATGAAGGGACGAAGGAGCGGGCGGCAGAAGCAATCAAGTCCGCCAAGAAGGAAGCGGATATTGTTGTCGTGATTGCGCATTGGGGAGAAGAACGGACGGACGAGCCGAATGCGAAGCAGAAGGAGCTGGCGAAGCTGTTCGTGGATTCCGGAGCAGACCTCATCGTTGGCGGCCATCCCCATGTCGTGCAGGGCTTCGAGCAGCAAAATAACAGCTGGATTGCATACTCAATGGGCAACTTTATTTTTACGCAAGCAGAAAACCCAAAAACCTGGGAAACGATGGCGCTTCAAGCGGAATGCAAGAAGGATGGGAAGTGCGAGCTTAAGATNACCCCGTTCTTTACAAANGTAGGNCAAGCTATNCCACTCGAAGGTGAACGAGGGCAGAAGCTAATGAAGCGGGTGCAGGAAATATCCCCGGGCGTCCAGATCGATCAGGGCGGGAACATTCGGAAGAAATCATAGCTTATACTTATCATAATGAATGGCATATGAAGTGGGGGAGAAACGGATGAACATGAATCCAGTAAAGTCGCAATTTACAGGAGAGATAGATCCTTCTAATATTCGTAATGTGTATTGCATTGGCCGTAATTACCGCATGCATGCTGCCGAGCTTGGCAACGAGGTTCCGCAAGAGCCAATGGTATTTATGAAGCCATCTCATGCGGTTCATAGCGTAGCAGAGGGGACACTGCTGCCCCTTCCGCTGNATCTTGGAGCCGTTCACCATGAGTTAGAGCTTGTCCTGCATATCGGAACAACCGTGCAGCCAGGCATGACTGCAGATGAGGNAGTTGANGGCTATGCGCTGGGCATTGATTTTACGCTGCGTGATGTTCAGGATGTGTTGAAACGCAANGGTCATCCGTGGATGGCGGCGAAGGGGGTGCTGNATTCTGCTCCGATTACACACTTCCTTCCGTATCCAGGAACTGNTGCATTGCTCGATTCGTCATTCAGCCTTCTACGCAATGGAGAANCTGTTCAATCCGGTACAGCACGGGACATGCTGTTCTCTATCGATGTGCTTATCAACCACATTGCCGAGCATTATGGGCTTGGTGCAGGCGACGTCATCTTCACAGGCACACCAGCCGGTGTAGGGCCGATAGAAGAGAATGATGAATTGGTGCTTAAACTTGGCGAAGAATCGGTTGGCAGCTGTCGCATTACAGCCAAGCCTCCTGTTGAGCGGTGATGGTATGGTAGAACGTAAGGAGGGCTACAATGCTCCATCGTTGGATTGAACTTGGGCTTAGCATCAATCCGTGGTTGATCGGATTTATCGGCAGCGCTGCTGTAGCAGGAGCAGCCCTGTGGAAGCGTGCATTAACACGATCCGGGGCTGCTGCAGCTGTGATCATGGGTACGATTTATTATAGCTGCGGTGATCTTGTCTGGTTTGGCTTGCTGCTTACTTTCTTCATATCTTCGACCTTCTGGTCGAAATGGAAGAAACGGAAGAAGGCCCATCTGGATCAGATTTATGAGAAGACAGGCGAGCGTGATGCTGGACAAGTATTCGCAAATGGTGGAATTGGGATGCTGCTATGCATTGTCAATTTCATTTGGCCGAGTCCCTATTGGCTGTGGCTGTTTATTGGGGTAATGGCGACCGTGAATGCAGATACATGGGCAACCGAAATTGGCAGCCTGAGCCGTCGATTACCACGCTCACTGTTAAGTGGCAATCAAGTCGAAGCGGGTACTTCAGGGGCGATATCACTCCTCGGAACCCTGGCGTCGGTTGCAGGCGCGTTCACGATTGGAATGGCGGCAATGTGCTTGATGATCCTGCAGCATGCAATCATAGGCCAAGAGCCTGTTGAAGGATTGAATTGGACCTATTTCCTGATTATCATAGTCGCAGCATCAATTGGCGGTACTGCAGCGCATTAGTCGATTCCCTGCTGGGGGCAACTATCCAAGCAGGATATCAATGCAACGCTTGCGGGGCGTCGACTGAGCGGCTTATGCACTGCGGTGCAGCAACCAAGCACATCCGCGGCCTATCCTGGTTAAATAATGATAACGTGAACTTGCTTGCTTCTTGTGCCGGCGGGCTGATGTCTATTGTTGTCATTCTGCTGTTATAGGCGAAAAGAGTTGATCAATTGTCATGCAATTGAAATCGACAACATTCCTGTCTCATGTTATAGTCGAAGCAGAATGTAAGTAACCATGGCGGCAGCGTACAAGGAGGTGAACCGAGTGAGTTATGGACAGGGTGACAAGCTGCAGTTGATTATGGACGCGGCTTATGAACTCTTCGGTTCGAATGGTTTTTATGAAACGAAAATGTCGGATATAGCTGACAAGGCAGGTATTGCCAAAGGAACGCTATATTTATATTTCGAGAGCAAAGAGCAGCTGTTTACCGTAATGATGATGCAAGGCTTTGAGCAATTTCTGCAAGAGTTGGATCAGGGGCTGCTTGAGCGGGACACCTTGGAGGGAAGTCTAGGTTTCGTTGCCGAGCATCATTTGGAATATTATTATAATCGCAGGGAGTATACGAAGCTGTTCTTCAAGGCGCCAAATAAGGATCCGGAAATGATGGAGGCGCTGTGCAACTTCATGAAGAGTTATGTACAGCGAATCGCAAGCTCGATGGAGGATTTCAATTTGCCAGATCCTCTCCTTCATGCCAAATCATTTATCGGTATGCTCGATATGCTCAAGATGGATATATTATTTAATCCGACTTTCTCTAACCAGGATTTGCGGCAGCGGATTCAGTTCGCATCTGAGTTGTTTGTGAATGGCTGTAAGCAGGGCATACCGCTCTAGCAGCTTCATACCTGATCGCGTGCAAGGGGGGAACCGAAGGTTCTCCTCTTTCGATGATGGGAGCGGAGATAGGCAGATAAATCTGCACTATGTACTGTTGACAGCTATTTGCAATCTGGATGTGTCTACGGGTTAGGATAAAAGGTTATAAGGGGATGAAGTAAGCTTAGTTCGCTTGCAGCTTCACCTTCGTTATAGATGGCTGATGCTTGATTGGAGGAACGGAATTCATGCATGTAATGACGATTGAACAGCTAGGTAAAAGTTATGGGGACAAAACCTTATTTAAAGACGTATCATTTGGAATCGAAGAAGGGGATCGATTCGGAATTGTTGGGGTGAATGGGACGGGGAAATCTACATTCCTTCGTACGATTATGGGATTAGAGCCCGTTGAGGAAGGCAAGATCATGGTTGGCAGCCGCGTTCGGGTTCAATTTGTGCCGCAGGAGCCGGAATTTGATCCTAATGCAACTGTATTGGATCAGGTAATGGGTGGGGATGCCCCAGAAATGGTCGCAATCCGGACGTATACCGCGTGCTTGGAAGCAGCATCTTCCCAACCGAATGATGAGCAAGTACAGCATCGCTTGGTACGCGCGAGTGACGACATGGATCGCCTCCAGGCTTGGCAGCTTGAGAGCGATGCGAAGACGATCCTGTCCCGTCTGGGGATTCAGCGCTTCGATGCCCGAATGGGCGATCTCTCAGGTGGCCAGCGTAAGCGTGTGGCGCTTGCGTCAGCACTTATTCATCCTTCGGATCTTCTGCTGCTGGACGAACCTACGAACCATATTGATAATGAGACCGTAGCGTGGTTGGAAGCATTGCTTCAGAAGCGAAGCGGTGCATTGATTATGATTACGCATGATCGCTATTTCCTCGATCGCGTCGCGAATCGCATGATTGAATTAGATCAAGGACGCGCGTATTTCTATGAAGCGAACTATACGCGTTTCCTAGAGTTGAAGGCAGATCGTGAGGCGCGTGAAGCAGCCTCGGAGGAAGCGTCAGAATTTGCTCCGTAATGAGTTGGCATGGATTCGGCGCGGGGCACAGGCTCGGTCGACGAAGCAGAAGGCGCGTATTCAGCGCTTCGAGGAATTACAGGCCGATAACCCAGCAGCGAAGAACGGTCAAGTGGAGATATCTGCGATGTCTGCACGGCTAGGGAAGAAGATCATGGAGATTGAGTCTCTGGGATGTTCGATTGATGGACGGGAGCTGTTCAAGGATCTCAGCTACATCGCAGTTCCAGGGGATCGCATTGGTATCATAGGGCCAAATGGAAGCGGCAAGTCGACATTGCTTCGTGTCATTGCAGGCAAGCGCGAACCGCAGCAAGGGACAATTGTGCTCGGTCCTACGGTTCGGATTGGATTCTTCACACAAGAACATGAAGAGATGGATGAATCCCTTCGTGTCATCGAATATATACGTGAGGGAGCAGAGACCGTGCAAACCGCCGAGGGGTATACCGTAACGGCTGCACAAATGCTCGAACGGTTCATGTTCAGCCCTACAATGCAATGGACATTGATTGGCAAGCTGTCCGGTGGTGAGAAGCGACGCCTTCAACTGCTTCGTATCTTGATGGAAGCGCCGAATGTGCTGCTCCTTGACGAGCCTACGAATGACTTGGATGTACAGACACTTGCTGTGCTTGAACAGTATTTGGATGACTTCCCTGGCGTTGTTATTACGGTATCTCATGATCGTTACTTCTTAGATCGAGTGGCAGAACGTATTTGGTCGTTTGAGAACGGTCGTGTCTCCCAGCATGTTGGCAATTACTCCGAATATATGGAATGGAGAGCTAAGCATGCACANGCGGCGAATACAGAAGGCGGNACGCCAACAGTGAAGACAGCAACTGCTGCAGATCCTGCGGGCCGATCNGAGCGCAAGCCTAAGCTCAAGATGTCATACAAGGAAGAGCGGGAGTATGAACAGATTGAGGAACGAATCATGGAAGCGGAAAGCAATATTGAACGTATCCAGCAAGATATGGAACAAGCGTTCAATGATTCAGTACGCTTGCAGGAGCTGATGAAGGAAGATGCGGAGGCTCAGAAGCTCTTGGAGCATTTGATGGAGAGATGGACTTATTTAAGCGAGCTAGCGGAGCAAATCGAGGCTGAGAAGTCGAAATAATGCTGCTGGTTCGAGTGAATGTGAATACACCATAGTTCATCGATGATTATAGCGATCGAAACAACTACGATGGAATATCAGCGGAGTGAGGGGAAGCGTTCGTATGAGGGGGAAGTATGAACCAGCACCACATGATATAGTGATATATCCTAGCAAGCGCAAGTTAGTCGTCATGTTCTTATGTTCCATAGTGTTTATTGCGATTGGAATGGTCATGCTCATGCAAGATCAAGGTGGAGTCGTGCTTCTAGGGGGAGTAAGTGTCGTATTTTTCGGTATGTGCGGTGTATATTGCGCATACCGCATGTTAGTCCCTAAGCCAGCTGTCATCCTGACAGCGGATGCCTTCTATGATCAAGCCTCGCTTGGGGCAGCAGGGAGAGTATTGTGGTTCAGAGGTAGAAGAAATTAAAGTGTACGATATGATGGGCCAATCCTTCCTGGGAGTGAAGATGGCCAATCCGGAAGAATTCCTTGCTCGGTGTCCAGGCTGGAAACGTTCGCTCATGTCAGCGAACCGAGCATTCGTTGATACGCAGATCAACATCCCAAAGGTTGGCATACGAGGCTCGCTGGAGCAAATGGCTCAAGAGATGCTCGTACGCTGGGATCGTGCCAAGTCGCAACAAACTTAGGCGAATAAGAGAAGAGCAGGTAACCACAGTGGGTAGTCCCCATGTGAGGTTCCTGCTCTTTTTTTCGTACGGCAAACCGTTCAACAATTCTGCCGATCAATCGCAATTCATACTGTTATTCATCTTCGCCAATCTTGACGATGGCTCTCCCAGATGATTGGCCCTGGAGCAACTGGTTGAGATAACCAGGGACATCAGTCAGCTGCAATTCATGAATCCAGTTCGGGGTATGGGTGAATGACTTCCACTCCGCCGCGATTCGTGACCAGAGGCGGACACGATCTGTACTTGGTACGAATACAGAATCGATGCCATATAAGGCGGTCCCTCTCAGGATAAATGGGAAGACAGAAGCCGGCAAAGTTCCACCAGCCGTCATTCCTGTTGCGGCCACAGCCCCGCCGTAATGGAGGGACGCTAGGACAGAGGCAAGAATCGCGCCGCCACAGACGTCGATCGCTCCTGCCCAGCGCTGCTTATCGAGAGCCCGAGGCCGCTCTGGAAGAAGTTCCTCACGTGCAACAATCTGCTTGGCACCAAGAGAACGAAGTAACTCTTCATACTGGGCTTTACCTGTAGAAGCGGCAACCTCATATCCGAGCTGTGCCAGCATAGAGACTGCGATGGAGCCGACTCCGCCTGTTGCACCAGTAACAAGGATAGGGCCTTTATCAGTTGTAATACCATGGCGTTCTATCCGTTCGACAGCGAGAGCAGCAGTGAGACCCGCTGTGCCGAATATCATNGCTTCCCTTAGGCTGAGCGAATCGGGGAGTGGAACGATCCAATCGCCTGGTACGCGCACAATCTCACTGAGACCGCCCGTATGGGTTACGCCTAGCCCATATCCCGTTACCAGTACACGCTGTCCTGCCGAATATCGTTCATCCTCTGATTCAATGATGACCCCAGATACATCAATTCCGGGGATGAAGGGGTATGATTTTACGATATTTCCTGTTGGTGAGCAGGCAAGCGCGTCTTTGTAGTTCAATCCAGAATACGCGGTACGAATCGTTACGGTTCCCGCTGACAATTGCTCGGGGGTACATTNTTGAACACTTACATCCAGCGTCCCATCCGTTTGCTGGTTAATCCATAAGGCTGCAAATTGCTGTTTCATCTTACCTTCGAACCTCCCTTTCATTCCATGCTGCTTATGTGTAATTAGGTAGAAGACAGGCTGATATCACTCGCTTCAGAGTTGGCATTTAGACAGCATTTATTATAAGGGATCAGGTTCTTATTCCTCTGTGATGTATGCAGCAATCAAGCGTGCTGTATTGATTACTGCCCGCTGATGAGTGCGTTCCATCGCATGTGAGGCATGAACGCCTGGCCCAATTAAGGCAGCACGGATGTTGTTGCCACCGCGAAGCGCAGCTGAAGCATCGGAACCATAGTGAGGGTAAATATCAACTGCATGCTCGATTCCCTCTCGTTCTGCCAGAGCAATAAGAGTGCCCGTCATCATATAGTCGTAAGGCCCGGATGAATCTTTCGCACAGATGGACACGTCCGTCTCCTTGCAAGACAGATCATCGCCCATAGCTCCCATATCAACAGCAAGCATCTCCGTTATTTCCTGGGGAATGTAGGATGCGCCATGTCCGATTTCTTCGTAATTCGTAATGAAAATGACAATATCGTGCTTTGGCTGCCATGCNTGGCGCTTCATGCTCTCCAGCAATCCGAATAAGGCAGCTACACTAGCTTTGTCATCCAGATGGCGCGACTTAATAAATCCATTTGGCAAGTGTACAGGACGTGCGTCAAATGAAACGTAATCACCTGTGCGAATGCCAAGTTCCTCGGTATCNTTCTTGGTATGTACAAGCTCATCGATGCGCACAATCATGTTCTTCTCTTCACGTGCGTATTCGCGTGCNTCGCTGTATACATGCACNGAAGGGTGGTTNGTCATAATTGTACCTGTGTATGTACGACCGTCACGAGTATGTATGTGGCAATATTCATTCTCCATGGAACTAGACATATATCCGCCTAGGGAAGTTAAGCGNAGTGTGCCATCAGCATGGATGGATCGTACCATAGCACCCAGCGTGTCGACATGGGCAGACAATCCGATGACTTTGTTCGAATCGTGTTTCTCTCCTGCTACCTTAATGACGCCACAGCCTTTTTGAGTCTGCTCGAATGCGTATCCGAGTTGTTCTGCTTCACGGCCAATTCGGGCCATAATATGGTGGGTATAGCCTGTTGGACTTGGTGTGTTAAGCAATTCGAGCAGGAAGGAAGTTACGTAATTTTCGTCAATTATCGCTTGAAAGGGTTGTGATGAAATAGTTGAATGATCAGGTGCAGTCATGACTGTATTCCTCCTTGAAATGATGAATGGGTACGATTTAATCGCTAACGCTAAATACCAGCATTAATGTCAGTGCAAAAAATACTAGTACTGAGACAGGTACCAATACAAGTACTAATACAAGTACTAATACAAGTACTAATACAAGTACTAATGCAGTTACTAATGCAGTTACTAATGCAGTACTAATGCAGTACTAATGCAAGTACTGATGCAAGTACTGGTGCTAGTGATCAATTTTGCTCGAATTGGCTGTGCTTGATGTGAGTCCTGTTAAATCCTCATTTGTCGTGCTGTCGCCATGAGGATGCAATTCTTCGAGGTTGTTTGTCGATTCATGATTCTCGAACAAGCTAGTGTCAGCGTCGCCTGTATATTGAGCAAGCTGATGCTCCAATTGCTTAATCTTCTTCTGGGAGCGGAACTGCAGGTAAATGCTGTATGAACCGACAATTACAGCTCCAAGCAGGGTGCAGCCCAAAATGAGAAGAATNAGCGGTACATCGAACGTGCCGAACAAGAGATTCACTTGTACTGGATTCACGTTAATGACTGCAAATATCGCCGTAATGAGCGCAAATATAAGTCCTGCTAGCAGGGACCATTGAATACGCATTGCAGGTAGCCTCCTTACCATTATGTTTATGTATCTATTCTCAGTATAATGTTCGACTTCATTCGCCACAAGTTGAATGGTTGCTCCAATCAAATATTTTCATTATGGAATAAGGATTCATAATACAGACATGTCATGATATGATCATGGGGAGGAATGATCTGGAAGTGAATGGAGGGGCATTCATGAATACGAGGAAGGCAGACGTTGTCATTATTGGTGGAGGGCTTGGGGGAACGCTGGCAGCTTGGACACTGGCGAATCGGGGTCTAGAAGTGATCATGACAGAAGAGACGGACTGGATTGGCGGCCAGCTTACCAGTCAAGCAGTTCCACCAGATGAACACCCATGGATTGAACAAACAGGATGTACGGCTGCTTATCGAGCATTCCGCAATCAGATTCGGAGTTATTATGCTGCACTTGTGAAGCCGGAGCTGCTGCAGGATCGAGATGCATACGACAATACTTTCAATCCGGGGAATGGATGGGTAAGCCGGCTGTGTCACGAGCCGAATGTTGCGCATGATCTGCTGCAAGCGTGGCTTTGCCCTCACGTTGAGGAAGGGCGTCTGCACATTTTGTATCATACGGTTCCGCTTGAAGCGCACACGCAAGGCGATGCCGTACAAGACACCACCGTGCTCAATCGAATTACAGGAGAGAAGACAGTACTCACTGGACAATATTACGTAGATGCAACAGAATGTGGTGACGTGCTGCCGCTCGCAGGTGTTGAATATATCGTTGGTGCTGAATCACAGCAGATGACAGGGGAGCCTCATGCGCTAACAGAAGCAGACCCAGCTGATTTGCAAGCGTTTACAGTAGTGATGTCGCTGGAGAAGCTGGATGCCAACGCCGCTGAACGCAATGAGCCGATTGCCAAGCCCGCAAGTTATGATTGGTGGAGAAGCTTTCACCATGAAGGATCGCCTTATCCTTTGTTAAGTTGGTGGGATACAAAGCCGAATGCGACTCATGAATTGCGCAAGTTCATTTGCTTGCCCGACGGTATAGACCCGCTGCCTCTGTGGACGTATCGCCGTACTGTGGACGCATCGCAGTTTCGGGACGGCCATTATGAGGGAGATCTGTCCTTAATTAATTGGCCGCAAAATGATTATTCCATTGCATCTCCT
>Ga0055535_1001299_pt1 | contig 13407 bp, 9 predicted proteins | sample Araplaol_mTSA_r2_FD_54992 | JGI IMG/M metagenome (GOLD analysis project Ga0055535, IMG submission 54992) | Arabidopsis root microbial communities from North Carolina, USA - plate scrape CL_Col_mTSA_r2 | ecosystem: Host-associated > Plants > Roots > Endosphere | place: USA: North Carolina... | reverse complement strand
CGAGTGAGCTTGTACCCGGGGACATCGTGCTTCTGGAGAGCGGAGATCGTGTGCCTGCCGACATCCGTTGGTTTGAGACGAACAGCTTGTATGCTGAGGAATCTGCCTTGACCGGAGAGTCGGTACCTGTTGGCAAGCATGCCAAGCCGATAGATACGGAAGATATCCCATTAGGAGATATGAAAAATATCGGATTCATGGGCACGATGGTTACCCGAGGCTCCGGCAAAGGCGTTGTTATCCGAACAGGTATGGACACCGAGATGGGGAAAATCGCCGATCTAATCGAAAACACCGAATCGATGGATACTCCGCTGCAGCATCGGCTTGAGCAACTAGGCAAAATTCTAATTATCGTCGCCCTTCTGGTGACGGTAGTGGTTGTGGCTGCTGGTATTATGCATGGACAACCCGCGATGACGATGTTTTTGGCGGGTGTCAGCTTGGCCGTTGCTGCAATTCCCGAAGGACTGCCAGCGATCGTTACGATTGCGCTAGCCCTGGGCGTTCAGCGCATGATCAAGCGCAAGGCTATCGTTCGCAAGCTGCCGTCTGTGGAGACGTTAGGGTGCGCTTCTGTCATATGCTCGGACAAAACAGGAACACTTACGCAGAATAAGATGACGGTAACCCGCATATGGACAGGTGGTCGTTCACTTGAAGTTAGCGGGGAAGGATTTGAGCCGACTGGACAAATTACAGAACTAGGCAAGCAGTTGGATTTGAAGCACGATCAGTCTCTGCGCCGAGTGCTGCAGATCAGTGCATTGTGCAATAATGCCACCCTTATCGAATCTTATCCGACCGAACAACAAGCCGCTCCGTCTGAACGTAAAAAAGGGAAGAACGGTAAGCAAGCTGCGGGCAAAGAAAAGGAAGAGCTGAGGCCGATCTGGGACATTAAGGGTGATCCAACAGAAGGAGCACTGATTGTACTGGCTGCGAAGTTAGGGATGACGCCGCAGTCATTGTCCGCCGTGTATGAACGCGTTGGAGAAATTTCCTTTGACTCGGATCGCAAGCGGATGTCTGTCATTGTGAAGCATCAGGGTGGTCGTCTCGCTTTGGTGAAGGGTGCGCCTGATGTGCTGCTGGAACGGTGCAGCTATGCACTGTGGGATGGCAAGGTCGTTCCATTCACGGCGACATTGAAGCAGAAGGCATTAGCAGCGAACGAAGCTATGGCGAAGCAGGCGCTCCGTGTACTGGGACTTGCCTATCGTGAAATGAAACCAAGCGAAGATGCGGAGAATGAATCTGCAGTGGAATCCCAGCTCGTGTTCGCAGGATTAGCGGGCATGATCGATCCGCCGCGCCGCGAGGCAAGAGAAGCCATTGCTATCTGCAGACGTGCTGGAATTAAGACGGTAATGATTACGGGTGATCATCAATTGACTGCAGAAGCGATCGCCAATCAGCTCGGCATCATCCCGCGCGGCGGATTAACGATGAGCGGAGTGCAGCTTGCTATGATGGATGATGATGCACTGGATAAGGTCGTGGACAATGCCTATGTATATGCGAGGGTTTCGCCAGAGCATAAGCTAAGAATCGTAAAGGCATTACAGCGCAAGGGTCATGTTGTGGCGATGACAGGGGACGGTGTCAATGATGCTCCTGCCATTAAGGCTGCAGATATCGGCATTGCGATGGGGAAAACAGGTACCGATGTAACCAAAGAAGCCTCATCGCTCATCCTGAGCGATGATAATTTTGCAACGATCGTAGCGGCTATTGAGGAAGGACGCGGCATTTACGAGAATATTCGCAAATTTATACGATACTTACTAGCTTCGAACGTAGGGGAAATATTAGTCATGTTCCTTGCCATGATACTAGGACTTCCCTTGCCGCTTGTACCGATACAAATTTTATGGGTGAATCTGGTGACTGACGGGCTGCCTGCAATGGCGCTCGGCGTCGATCAGCCTGAGAAGGATTTAATGGAGCATCGGCCGCGGTCTGCAAAGGAAAGTATCTTCTCACGGAGATTGGGTTGGAAAATTATTAGCCGAGGCATCTTGATTGGGGTATGTACGTTAATCGCATTTTGGCTTACATGGAGTACGGATCCAGACAGTGCTGCACAGCTTACGAAGGCTCAATCCGTTGCATTTGCGACACTCGTACTAGCCCAGCTTATCCATGTGTTTGATTGCCGAAGCTCTCGTTCGATTTTCCATCGGAATTTCTTCCAGAACCGCTACTTGGTGCTGGCAGTTGCCTCCTCGGTTGTGCTTCTGCTTGGTGTGCTCTATATCGAGTCGTTGCAGCCAATATTCAAGACGGTTCCGCTCAACTTCAGAGATTGGGCGATTACATTTGTTATGGCTGGAATTCCAACCTTCTTGATGGGGATCGGATCAGTCCTGACCGGCAAGAAGTCGGGACGGCCAAGTGGGGCGAATCCCGCCTATACCTCCAATCGAAGAGCGGCTTGAAGTTGGTAAATGTTGAAGAATGTATTTATGNAAAAAGTGCAAATATTACTCCACTAGGTTTATAGATTAATAAGCCTTGATTCGGTAAACTTTGAGTTGTTATGAATGACTCAAATNTGGTCAATAATGCAAACTGAGTTTGCCGTATGAAAGGTTGATTGCGATGGAATTTACAAAGATGCATGGACTCGGCAATGANTTCGTTATTGTTCATGGAGAGCAGGAGCTTCCAGCTAACGTATCTGANTTGGCGGTTGCAGTCTGTAATCGNCATTTCGGTATTGGTGCTGACGGTCTTGTATATATATTGCCTTCTGAATCTGCTGATGTGAGAATGCGAATTATTAATTCGGATGGGTCAGAAGCTGAACAGTGCGGTAATGCGATTCGATGTGTCTCGACCTATGTCGTGGAGCATGGATATGTGAAGCGAGATGAGCTTACGATCGAGACTCAGGCTGGTGTGCAGCATGTTCAGATCATTCGTGAGGACGGATGCGTTCATGCTGTGCGTGTAGATATGGGAGAGCCAGTGCTTGAAGGGCTGCAGGTACCAACGGTATTTGATAAGCCTGCTGTCATTGACCAGCCAATTGAAGCAGGCGGCCACGCTTTTACGTTTACGGCAGTATCTATGGGTAATCCACACTGTGTCATCTATGTGGATGATGCAGCAACGTTCGATATCCATGGATGGGGTCCGCTGTTGGAGAGTCACTCTTATTTTCCGCGGAACATCAATGTAGAGTTTGTCTCTATTCATACACGCGATCATGTCACGATGCGAGTATGGGAGCGGGGAGCAGGGGCTACCCTAGCATGTGGAACAGGCGCTTGCGCGACGCTCGTATCGAGTGTGCTTAATGGGTTGACGGACAGAGCGGCAACCGTATCGCTTGCAGGAGGAGACTTATTTATTGAATGGAATGCTGCGGATAATCATGTTTACATGACAGGGCCTGCAACATTTGTATTTGATGGAGTATGGGAGTAAGGAACTTAATAAACTGGATGAGTTGAGAACATGAGGGGTCGCTGTAGTCGATGCAGCTGGCCTCTTTTTTGTGCTGTGATGTACGTATAACACAGTATTTTGGTGGAAATTCTATGAGTTTTTCAAAAAAAGANGAACAAAATGGGCGATTTTACTTGATGAACCGCGGTTTCTTGATAGAATGTTTACTAAGCAAGTTACTACTATATACAGAGGATTCACCAACGATGGGAGATTGGGGTGCGAGACAGGATGAAGAACTTTCGAGAAGCACTGCACGAGCAAATCATAATTGGCGATGGTGCAATGGGGACGTATTTGTATCAACTTGGGTATCCTGTTGGTATCTCGTATGAAATACTGAATGTTACCGACCCAGATGTGATCCGCAATATCCATAAGCAGTATGTGGATGCAGGTGCGGGTCTGCTAGAGACGAATACATTCACTGCGAATCGGGAGAAGCTCTACAGACATGGCAAAGAGCATCTCGTTAAGGATATTAATAGAGCGGCTGTCCGCCTTGCCCGTGAAGCAGCAGGAAATCAAGCTTATGTGATAGGTGCGCTTGGTTCTATTCGAGCAGGTAAACGTGAGAATGTTCATACCAACCAAGTCATTCGAGATTATCATGAACAGATGTCGGCCATGCTGGAAGAAGGCGTTGACGGCATTATGTTTGAGACCTTCTACGATCTGGAAGAAATGCGTCTTGCCTTGCAAGTGGTGCGTGAACTGGATCAAGATGTTCCTGTAATCTGTCAATTCGCCGTGGAGGAATCTCGGAGAACGAAGGATGGCAAGAGCTTGCTGGAAGCATTCCGCGTCTTGCGTGACGACGGAGCGGATGTAGTTGGCTTGAACTGCCATATGGGTCCGAATGGCGTGCTGCGTGCGCTAGAGGGTGTTCAAGGGCGTATCGACCTGCCGTTGTCTGCATTTCCAAATGCAGGTCTGCCTGATTATGTCGATGGACGCTACAACTTCGTTGCATCCGCAGAATATATGGCGCAAAGCGCGGTTAAATTCGTGCAGATGGGTGCTCGGATTGTCGGCGGCTGCTGCGGAACGACACCTGAACATGTTGCGGCGATCGTAGAAGCACTCCGGGATGTAGAAGTTCCTGAGCTCCCTGTGCAGCCTGTGGAAAGCATCATTATTGAAGAGGAATCAGAATCTATGCTTTGGCATGACGGTGCTGCTTGCTATGACGGCTGTGATCATGGACACGATGCTGAGGAATCAATAGTCGATATGGTGCGATCGCGTCATACAGTCATCGTGGAGCTGGATCCGCCTCGTGATCTGGATGTATCGAAGTTCATGAAGGGTGCGCAGGTATTGAAGGAGGCGGGGGTTGACGCCCTGACGTTGGCAGATAATTCACTTGCCGTTACCAGAATGAGCAACTTGGCTCTTGGTTACATGGCACTTGATAAAGTCGGCATTCGCCCGCTTGTCCATATCGCATGCCGAGATCGCAATCTGATAGGAACTCAGTCCCACATGATGGGCCTTCATGCACTTGGCATTGACCACGTGCTCGCTGTAACAGGAGATCCGGCCCGATTCGGTGATCTTCCTGACTCGAGCTCGGTATACGACATGACCTCTTTCGAGATTATTCGGATGATTAAGCAGTTGAATAGCGGTCTCGCATTCTCAGGCAAGCCGCTCAAGCAGAAGGCGAAGTTCGTCGTTGGCGGCGCATTCAATCCGAATGTGAAGCATCTGGATAAAGCGATTGCGCGTTTGGAACGGAAAATCGAAGCCGGCGCGGATTACATTATGACGCAGCCTGTCTATGATAAAGAGTTAATTGTACGGATAGCAGAAGGTACGAAACATCTTAATGTACCAGTCTTTATCGGGATTATGCCGCTTGCGAGCGGACGCAATGCTGAATATCTCCACAATGAGGTTCCCGGTATCCAACTGTCCGATGAAGTACGTAGTAGAATGAGCGGATTAGAAGGGGAAGCTGGGCGCAAGGAAGGGGTCGCCATCGCGAAGGAACTGCTGGATGTCGCGCTTACCCATTTTAAGGGNATCTACTTCATGACGCCGTTCATGTTCTATGAAATGACAGCCGAATTGACCCAGTATGTATGGGAAAAAGCGGAACGCCAGGCAGACCCCTTGTATCGTCTGACATAATCAATTAAAATAGGGTAATGGATGTGGTGCCCGTGGTCTATAGTATGACTGGTTACGGTCAGTCTACCCGCGAGATTGGCGGGTACAAGATAACGATTGAAGCGAAGTCTGTTAACCATCGTTACTGCGAAGCTGTGCTTCGCTTGCCGAGAGAATGGACATGCTATGAGGATCGTCTTCGGCGCATCGTTCAGCAGAAGGTTAGTCGCGGCCGAATCGATGTGTTTATGAATAAGGAGCGGAACGGTGAGGTTAAGTCGGTTGTGGAATTGAATCGGCAAACGCTCGAAGCGTATCTTCAAGCTTCTGCGAAAGTTCAAAGTGAGTATGGTGTAGCGGGAGATTTGTCGGTTACCGACTTGCTCTCGCTTCCTGATTTGTTCACGGTTAGAGAGTTAACCTCTTGGTCGGAGGAGGAGCTTGCTGCTTCTCTGGAATCGGGATTGCTGGAAGCAATGGATGGATTGTGCAGGATGCGCGCCATGGAAGGCAGCCACCTCAACCGAGATTTGGCGGAACGACTGAGCCGGTTGGAATTGCTCCATTCGGAACTCACAGAATGGGCTCCGGTCGTTGTGACCGATTATCGAGCGAAACTGAAACAACGTATCGAACAACTGTTGGATGCCAGTTTTCCAATGGACGAGCATAAGCTTGCACTGGAAGTGGCACTGTTTGCGGAACGCTCCAACATTGATGAAGAACTGACGCGGCTGAAGAGCCATTTCGAACAGTTCAGACGACTGCTCGAAAGTAATGAAGCGATAGGACGCAAGCTTGATTTTCTTGTACAAGAAATGAACCGCGAAACGAACACCATCGGCTCCAAGGCGAATCATTTGGAAATAACGAACCGCGTCGTTGAAATGAAAGCGGAGCTGGAGAAAATTCGCGAACAAGCAGCGAATATTGAATAAATTGTGGAGCGCTCGAAAGTAGAGGGAGGACCTGTAATGGCGATTAAGCTAATCAATATCGGATTTGGTAATATCGTATCTGCCAACCGGATCATTTCAATTGTGAGCCCGGAATCGGCTCCAATTAAACGAATCATTCAAGAGGCTCGAGACCGTCATATGCTGATTGACGCTACATACGGCCGACGTACGCGTGCCGTAATTATTACGGACAGTGACCATGTCATTTTGTCCGCTGTGCAGCCTGAAACGGTAGCTCACCGTCTATCTACAAAGGATGACGACAACGACGAATAAGATGGAGACGAAGATGAAGAAGGGGTTATTAATTGTGCTGTCCGGCCCATCTGGCGTCGGTAAGGGCACAGTATGCAAAGCTTTACTGAAGAAAACCAACGATCTTACTTATTCCGTGTCTGCAACGACACGCGAGCCGCGGGCCGGCGAAGTAGATGGTGTGAATTATTTCTTCAAATCACGCGAAGAATTCATGCAGATGATCGAGGAAGATCGCCTACTTGAATATGCGGAATACGTAGGTAACTATTACGGAACACCATGTGACTTCGTTGAACAGAAGTTGACTGAAGGCCGTGATGTTATTTTGGAAATCGAAGTGCAGGGTGCAATGAAGGTGAAGGAGAAATTCCCGAACGGAATTTTCATCTTCTTGCTTCCGCCATCGCTCGACGAACTGAAGGATCGCATTCGTGGACGCGGTACGGAGCAGGAGCACGTTATCGATTCCCGGATGAACGTAGCCGTTGAAGAGATTGCGTTAATGGAGAACTATGATTACGCGGTCGTTAATGATGAGATTGATCTTGCGTGCAAGCGTATAGAGAGCATCATCATTGCCGAACATTGTAAGATTAGAACTCACGAATAAGCTGCAGCAAGGCGCACTTTCATCAGAAGTGTGCCTTGTCACGGTTATTAGAAGAGAGCGGCTTCTATAACATGGATAAACGGCATATATTATCTGCTGGGCGTCTGCGTCAGAAGCGAGGATACAAAAAAAGGAGTGCTGAACCATGCTTTATCCTTCCATTGATGAATTGATGAAAAAGGTTGACAGTAAATATTCTTTGGTAGTTGCAGCTTCACGCCGCGCACGCCAATTGCGTGAAGGCGGTCGTACGGAATTGAAAAACGCAAAATCCCATAAACAAGTGGGCGTGGCTTTGGAAGAAATTTATGGCGATTACATTCACACGGAGCAAGACCACAGTCAGCTTCAACCAGGTGAATAAATACAACTGTAAATGCGAGCTGGAAGACTTGGTCAGAGAATGAAGTCGAGTTGACCAGCGGCGCATAGCAGGACGGAAGTTCATACAAGCTTGAAAATGGATAAGCGCGCCAATTGCGTGAGGGCGGTCGTACGGAATTGAAAAACCCAAAATCCCATAAACAAGTGGGCGTGGCTTTAGAAGAAATTTATGGCGATTACATTCACACAGAGCAAGACCACAGTCAGCTTCAACCAGGTGAATAAACACAACTGCAAATGCGAGCTGGAAGGCTCTTGGTCAGAGAATGAGGCACGAGTTGACCAGTGGCGCATAGCAGGACGGAAGTTCATACAAGTTTGAAAAAGGATAACAACCGCAAGGTTGTTATTTTTTTCAAGAAGAAGGAACAAGGAAGTACTGTAATAGCAATAATTCCTAAAGAATGATACGTTTGGCGGCATATCTGGCTGATTAATCGCATGCAGTATGGTCATGAATAGCTAGCGGCAAAGGGAATGTCGGCTGAACGGAAAGGCGGGATACAATGTTGCAAGGGAAAACGATAGTGCTCGGAGTTACTGGAGGCATTGCCGCTTATAAAGCTGCTGCCTTGTGCAGCAAGCTGAAGCAGGAAGGTGCAGAGGTTCACGTCATTATGACGAAATCGGCAACGGAATTCATTACCGAGTTGACTTTCCAAACGCTATCTCGTCATCTCGTATATACAGATACGTTTGACGAGAGGGATGCATCTGTCGTCTCTCATATTGACTTGGCGGATCGGGCTGATCTGATTCTGGTAGCACCTGCAACAGCGAATGTAATTGGGAAGATGGCACACGGGCTTGCGGATGATATGCTGACGACAACGCTGCTTGCAACGACGGCTCCTGTCATTGTTGCGCCAGCGATGAATGTACATATGTATGTCCATCCTGCAGTTCAGCATAACATGGGGATGCTGCGCGAGCGTGGAGTCCACTTCATAGAGCCAGAAGAGGGCCTCCTCGCCTGCGGTTATACAGGCAAGGGAAGAATGGCAGAGCCCGAGCATATCATCGAGCAGCTCAAACAGTGGATGGCTTCCAACAAGCTGCCTGAGAGATTCGGGCCGAGCAATGTGATGACAAGCGTCAAGGCGAATGGCTCTGGCGTACCACCAGAAGCTGCTGCACAAGAAGAACTGCTTCTATATGGCAAAACGGTACTTGTCACAGCAGGTGGAACTGTTGAACGCATTGACCCCGTTCGCTATATAACGAATGATTCCTCAGGCAAGATGGGGTTTGCTATCGCAGAGGCGGCGCGAAATATGGGGGCTCAGGTGGTCGTAGTAGCAGGACAAACGCAAGTAAGCCCGCCAGAAGGGGTAACGATTGTCCGCGTGGAATCCACACAGGATATGTACGAGGAAGTCATGAGCCGCTATCCAGAGATTGATCTGGTTGTGAAGACAGCTGCAGTTGCGGACTATCGTCCGGTCGCACGGGCACCTCAAAAGTTGAAAAAGACTGGGGAACGTCTCATCATTGAGTTGGAACGGAACCCGGATATTTTAGAAGAGCTTGGGCGCCAAAAGTCGAAGCAATTCCTCGTTGGCTTTGCCGCAGAGACGGAGCATGTTGACAATACGCGGCAGATAAGCTGCGCCGCAAACGGCTTGATCTCATCGTTGCGAATGATGTATCGCGATCAGAAGGTGGATTTGGATCTGATAACAATGAGGTATCGATTTATGACGCGGAAGGTCTTGTAGAACGAATTCCACTTATGGCGAAGAGCGGGGTTGCGAAGCGTATATTGCAGTTGGCTGCATCGAGAATGAAGGATCCGACCCGGGTGCTGGCAGGCGCTGAAGAGGTGCATCCGATTGAGTAGTGAACATGACTGGATGCCTGCACATGAGCCTTTGTTCCATGCGGTGGGGGCCACAGTCTTGGATGAAGGAACTCGCTGCAATGTGGCTCAGGTCATTGTTGATGTATCTAGCAAGGCAACGAATCGCCCATTTGATTATGCAGTGCCGCAGGATATGGAGGCATGGCTCGAAATTGGCAGCAGAGTTGGGGTTCCTTTTGGCGGGAGAACCGTACAAGGATTCGTCATCGGACTGTCAGATACGACGGATGTGCCGAAGTCTAGATTGAAGCCCATCCAGCAGATGCTCGACATTGTCCCTCCTCTGCGTCCTGATTTGGTGCAGCTTGCGAAGTGGATGAGTGACCGCTATGTATGTACTTTGACGGCAGCGCTGCAGGTTATGATTCCCGGCGCAATGAAGGGCAAACGAGAGAAGGCCGTTCAACTTGGGGAAGATGCGGTGTTGTATATGCATCACACACGCCTTCATGAAGAGCAGATGAAGGCTGACGATCCTTCAATTNTGGACACGCAGCTTCCCGATCAACTTGAGCTTATGCCGCATAAACTGCTTGCGGACAGCCTCACCGCTGAACTGCTTGCTTATGTAGAACGGAACGAGCCAATCGCTGCCGATAAGCTGCTGCAGGCATTCCCAGCCGGAGCCGCCCTAATCAAAGAGGCGATGCAGCACGGGTGGCTCGTGGAGACGGAGCGAATTAAAGATCGTATCGGCGTGAAGAAGCTGAAGCGTGTTCGCCTTGCTGTGGAACCGGATCAGGCTGAGCAAGCAGCGGTGGAGATTGGCGCTCGCGCTCGCCGTCAGCAGGAATTGCTTCGGCAGCTTCTTGAATTCGGCGGGGAACTTCCGCTTCGCTCGCTCAATGCTTCTGCGGTGAAAGCCTTGGAAGGCAAAGGATTGATCGTCGTCGACGAGGTTGAGGTTATGCGTGATCCATACGCCGACCGGCGCTTCAAGCCGACTCAGCCGCTGCCTCTAACAGAAGAGCAGCAGAGCGTTCTAAGCCGAATTACTGAAACGCTGGATGAGGGATCTGCACAATCATTTCTTCTCCACGGCGTGACCGGAAGCGGCAAGACAGAAGTATACTTGCAGGCAATCGACCGCTGTCTCCGTTCCGGCAGACAAGCGATCGTTCTGGTACCGGAAATATCACTGACCCCTCAAATGGTAGAGCGGTTCAAGGGACGATTCGGCTCAAAGGTGGCTGTTATGCACAGTCGCCTGTCCCAAGGGGAGCGTTACGATGAGTGGAGGAAAATAAGAGAGCGGCGCGTTCAGGTCGCGATTGGAGCGCGTTCTGCCATATTTGCTCCATTTGAGCATATCGGTCTTATCATTATGGATGAAGAGCATGAAACCTCTTATAAGCAGGAGGAGACACCGAAGTATCATGCCCGCGATGTGGCCGTAGAGCGAGCTAGACTGCATGACGCCGTTGTTGTGCTTGGATCAGCGACGCCCTCTATGGAGACGTATTACGCAGCCAAGCTTCATGGATATGAAGCTCCGCCGTCAGGGCTGGAGCCGCCTGCTTGGGATTTGGCTCCGCTGGCCATGCCGACTCGCGTTGGTGGCAGAGCGCTTCCTCCGGTGACGATTGTGGATATGCGTGAGCAGCTGAAGATAGGCAATCGCTCGATGTTCAGCGCTCCGCTGGAGAAGGCGCTGGAGGAGCGGATCGAACGGGGAGAGCAGACAGTTCTGCTGTTGAATCGACGTGGTTACTCCACATTCGTGATGTGCCGGACGTGTGGGTATGTTGCCCAATGTCCTGAATGTGATATTTCGCTGACTTATCATATGAAGTCTGGGCATATGCGCTGTCATTATTGTGGGTACGCGGAACGGGCACCAGTCGTCTGTCCCTCATGCGAAAGCGAGCATATACGCTACTTTGGCACAGGGACACAGCGTGTTGAAGAGCAGCTAGCCAAGCGTTTTCCGGGCATACGTGTCATTCGGATGGACGTGGACACGACGACGGAGAAGGGATCGCATGAACGTCTGCTTGCCCAGTTCGGTGAACGCAAGGCAGATGTACTGCTGGGGACGCAGATGGTCGCGAAGGGACTTGATTTCCCTTATGTGACATTGGTAGGTGTTATCGCTGCGGATTCTGCGCTGCACATGCCGGACTTCCGAGCGGCGGAGAAGACATTCCAGCTTCTTACGCAGGTCGCAGGCCGTGCAGGCAGACATCAGCTGCCGGGCGAAGTAATTGTGCAGACGTATGCGCCGGAACATTACTCCATTACCCATGCTGCCCAGCATGATTACTCGGCTTTCGCCTCAGATGAGCTAAGGCATAGAATGCAGCAGATGGTTCCGCCTTTTTGTCGATTGGCCTTGCTCTCTATGACACATGAACAGCTGCCGCTGCTCGTGCGTGTCGCAGAGAACGCTGCTCTGCGGCTGAAGGAGCTGGCTGATCAGCGAGGATGGCTTCATGGGCTGAACGAAGCAGCCAATGCGGTTGAAATTTTGGGGCCAGTTGCTTCTCCAATTCCGCGAATTAAGAACCGCTACCGGTTCCAATGCATTATCAAGAGCAGAGGAAATGTTGATTTGTCCTCTTTGATGGCAGATGCGATGAAGGAGTTCGACATGGTATCCAAAGAACAGGATGTATGGTTCAATGTAGATATCGACCCGCAAATGATGATGTAGAGATGAATATAAAGCACTGGAGCATTCGTCATCAGCGTATATGGTGAATAAACTATAAATAAACGATTCAAAAAGGAAGGTGTGCCCGATGGCATTACGAATTATTGTACACGAACCGGATGAGGTTCTACACCAAATAGCGAAGGAAGTTCCTAAGATTACGCCGAATATCCAGAAGCTGCTGACAGATATGGCAGATACGATGTACCATGCTGAAGGTGTCGGACTTGCTGCACCGCAGATCGGTATCTTGAAGCGTGTCATTGTTGTAGATGTCGGCGATGAGCATGGTTTGATCGAGATGGTGAACCCTGTCATCCTGTCTGCGGAAGGAGAGCAGCTTGGACCAGAAGGCTGCTTGAGCATTCCAGGAATCAATGGGGACGTACTCCGCCATCAGAAAATCACGGTAAAAGGGCTTGACCGCAATGGCCGTGAAATTACGGTCGAAGCTGAAGATTTCTTGGCTCGTGCATTCCAGCATGAGATCGACCATTTGAACGGTGTATTGTTCACCGAGATTGCAGAACGGGTATATGAGGTGCCCCGCGAAGGCAGGGAATAAATGATGACGAAGATTGTATTTATGGGGACGCCTGAGTTCGCGGTTCCTTGCTTGGAGAATTTGTTAAAGGAAGGGTACGAAGTTGCAGCGGTGGTCACTCAGCCGGATCGTCCGGTAGGGCGTAAACGTGTGCTGACGCCTACACCAGTGAAGGCGGCTGCGCTGGAGCATGGGATTCCTGTATGGCAGCCTGAGAAGCTTCGTACCTCTACCACGATAGAGGATATTCGCGCTTTGGAGCCGGATCTTATTGTTACTGCAGCTTATGGACAGATTCTGCCGAAGTCTGTGCTTGATATTCCGCGTCTCGGCTGTATTAATGTACACGGTTCACTTCTGCCGAAGTACCGTGGAGGTGCGCCAATTCAGCGTTCTATCATGAATGGCGAGCCGGTGACTGGTGTAACGATTATGTATATGGCGGAAGGCATGGATACAGGCGATATGATCAGACCGATTGAAGTGCCGATTACGGATGAGGACAATGCCGGCACGATGTTCCAGAAGTTAAGCGCTGCAGGAGCACAGCTTCTGATCGATACGCTG
>Ga0055535_1001293_pt1 | contig 13496 bp, 18 predicted proteins | sample Araplaol_mTSA_r2_FD_54992 | JGI IMG/M metagenome (GOLD analysis project Ga0055535, IMG submission 54992) | Arabidopsis root microbial communities from North Carolina, USA - plate scrape CL_Col_mTSA_r2 | ecosystem: Host-associated > Plants > Roots > Endosphere | place: USA: North Carolina... | reverse complement strand
TCGACCCTTGGCTATCTCAGCCCTGCAGAGTTCGAGCTACGGTATGTCGCTTAACTACGTGTCCGTGAACCAGGGGCAAGATCAAACTTCTGAAAGGTGGTCACAGAACGTGATCAGACGCGGCTAGGCAATCGCGTGCTGTCCATTTGATGCCTCGTCTCGTTTACGTCCGCTTCCGACCCGACGCGGACATCGCAATTGATCGTGGAAAGGAGGTATCGAATGGCTAACAAGCCGCGCCTGGCAAAGGCACACAGAAAGGAAGTGGCCGACCAGTATCTAAAGCTAGGTTGGACACTCGTAAGCCAATTCACTGATGGCGAGAGCGACGAGCCCTATGAATACCTATTTCGTTGGGATCACCAGTCCGATCCCAGATACGTTACCGATCCGGCAAATCTCGTAAGCCAAGCCGCAGAATAGGATGTCTGCTTCCGACCCTAAGCGGACGTCCGTGGTGAATCAGAATGGGCATGGCCTGTGCCACGGGTTCTCCACAGGTTCTTCCGTTCGAAAGTTGACCGTATGGCGCGAGCAGGTCATCGTTAGTCATTCATCGGCTTGGGGGAGCTGGGATTGCCATGACAAAAACAGACGAGCGGGGCATCGGTTATAACCAACTCGCGCGCGATCTTTCCCCTTTTGAAGCGCAAGTCTTGCTGGGACGCCTGCAGGCGGAGGGCATCGATGCGCATCTTACAGGCGTCAATCATGCACAGGCCAATCCGTTCATGCTCAACGCCTTGAGCGGAGTACGGCTATTCGTGCGCGATGAGCAACAGTCGTTGGCGCTCGAAATCATCGCGGCCGCCGACCAAGGCGAGTACGCCGTTGAAGAGGAAGGCCTGGCTGACGAAGCCACGCATGCTGAGTCCTATTCAGCGAGAGATATGCGTCTACAAGACCAGGGGACAAGTTCCAGGAAGGTCCTCGTACTCGTGGCGATGCTTCTGCTGGCAATTTCGCTGGCTATTGTGGTCATCAAGGTAGTGTGGTCGCAGTCATACGACTACTTCCCGTACTCCATGACGCCCGAGCCGACATCCCGCATCATTGGGAAGTGGGTGTTCAGTGCCATCGTTGCCTTACACCCGGCGCTCTGGCTTTTCCTGGTCGTCCGTGAGCTACGGAAGTCGCGATGATGTCACGGGAAGAAATTAAAGCGACGCGCCGTAAGTGAAATGTTAGCTTCCGTCCCAAAGCAGAGACTGTCGGAGGTGGTTTGAGACGGAGTGGTGGGGCGGCAGATATTGAATCCAAAGGGGGATTTCATGATTTTTCGCACACGTAAGGGCGCAATTACTGCGGGCATTCTCGTAGTGGCAATTGCCTGGATCATGAAGGGGCCTCTTCTGGTTCAGTGGGTAAGTGAGGGCCTCCTTAGCGTCGTTTCGTTCTTGCTATTGTTCTTGTCGGTAGCGTCGATTCTCGTCGGATGTTTGTTGATGCAGCTTGGCAAGCCGAGCCGACGAGCGTTTGTTCTGCATATCGCGTCTTCGGTCATGGCATGCGTTACAACGCATTTCTTCTTCGTAACGCCGCTCGCGCTCGGAGTCTCTGTGGCAGTCACCGCGCTGATCTGGCCGGCCTCAAACCAACAGGTAACGGCCTCGGAACGCGTTGATCCGGACGCGAACTCGATCTAGGGAAACGTCTGCTTTCGACCCGAAGCGGACCTTTCTGGATGGCCTTAATCGGGCGACGGCACAAGCGATCGACACCATCGCACGGATAAGGCTGCACAGGTCAATTCGTTTTTCATGTCGTTTCCGATCTAAATCGGACTCCGAAAACGAAAAAGATTTCCTGTGAAATGTTGAAAGTTTCCACTGAATATTTGAAGATTCCATCTATGTGACTTGAGCATAATCGGATCGCCACCGCGATACGGAAGAGTGCCAAAAAAAGGGGAAAAATGAGAATTTTAGGGGCGCTAGTAGTCGCGATACTTATATGCGCGACCCACAATGCAAATGCTGCTGCCATTGCGGATGCTGACAATCTTGGGCAGGCTGCATCGATGGTTCTCGCAGGGGCAAAGATTATCGATGCAGACATGGATACGTGCGTTCATGCGAATCCGAGTCAATCATTCATATACCGGATGGCGGCTTTCATCTGGCAAGGAGACAACAGAGAGATGGTTGTTGCGGCGCAAAAGGTCCGCCAGAAAACGGTTGTGAGCGATCTAGCGATTCAGAGGGGCGACGTCATTGTAAAAAATGCTATCGCAGCTTATGCGTTGGCTGTGCAGTTAGATGGAAATACATGCACCCAGTCTGCCAAGGATGTTTTTTCGGGAAGAGACTATGTCAAGAATCAAACGCCACGGGCTTACGCATTTCTGATCGCGACCTATTCACCGAGTCCGCAGATGGCACTGGAGCAAGATAAATCCGATGCAACCGTAGGTTGTATGAAGGCCTATTCAAACAGAGGTCTGAGAGATTTCGATCGTGGCTTGGCGTTTTGCCGGTGCAATACCGACGCGATGTTCTCCCATATGACTGAGGCGCAGCGGCAAGAGCTGCATAAGAGCACGCCATTGGAAGTTGAGAAGCTTCCATGGATGCAATCAGTGATAAGAAAAAGGGCGCAATGCACACGTATATTGCAGGGATAGTTTTTCATCCATATTTGGCCATAAAAGTCGAGTAGCCCGACCCAAAGAAAGCATCTGGCCTATAGGTGACCGTTCTCTATGAAGCAGCTACTCACGTTACTTTTGCTATGTGCAATATCAATGTCCGCGCATGCGGATTGGGGGGAGGTTGGTGCGGCAGCGTTATGTTCGCCCGGCGGTCAGTCGTTTCAGCTTGTGTCAACTCTGAAGACGTCTGGGTGGGGCGATGTGCCGGCTCCCCCCAAAGCACATGAGTTTCCGATTGGGATAAAGCAATACTATCAATGCCAGGTCGGTCGACATCATGTATTGCTTATTATAAGTGTCCAGGATGCTGGGCAAGGAATGGGAGAAGGAGCAGGTGTTATCTTCATAGATAAACTGATGCTAGATAGAAAGGTGCTCTTAACGAACACTCAATTTAACTGGCAAGTTTCGGACGAGCCAGAGTTAAGTAGCGTATCTCTTAAGTACACGGATAGCAGTATTGAAGAGAAACTTTGCTATCACACCGACATATCAAATGAGCAGTCGGCGCATTGTGTAACCAAGGATATCTCTTCATTGACTAAATAATTTGAGGTCACGTCAAAGGCGCAAAAGCGTCACGTAATGACTGCTTTCGACCCGGAGCGGACGCTTTGAAACGACGGGAATACTCTCGACCAGTTCTTCAAAAGGGGCTCAAAGTGGAACAAGATTTGGATGACGGCGAGCTAAGCTCGATCGCTAAAAGATGCCAGAAGGCTACCTAGGGGCCGGATATCGAGTTATGCGGTGCGACAAGCGAAGATCAGGATTTCATTGCGCATGCTCGACAGGATATCCCTCGATTGTTGGCGGAGATATCCAGGCTGAAGTTACAGAGCAATCGGTAATGTCAGCCTGCAATGGGGGTTAGGTGGCCGCTAGGTTTGTTTTTACGTGCGCTTTCGACCCGAAGAAGACCTTCGGCAGGGGAATGGAGGAAGCAATGAAGCGCCTTTGGCCGTACATATATTTGTCACTGGAAGCCGCCATTTTCTTATGTAATACGGGGCTAGTTCAGCAAAAGTACGGGCAGACGAACGTCGATTGGATATTCATAACGATCAGCCTGTTGACAATGGCGTTCTTTCCTTCAGTGGCCGTTTCCTATGCGCGTACAAGAGCAATCATTGATCCGCCCCGCCCATCCTTTTCAAGAGGATTTGTAGGCGGATGGTGGACAGACCCGTGGCAGTGTTTACTTCTGATGACGGCGTCGTCTTGGGCCTGGTTTCTTGGCTCACTGTTCACGCTGCCCCACGCAAACCAACAGGGCGTCATGATCGTTTGGTGGAAAGGAGCAATTGCCTTTGGATTGCTCATTGGTGGCGCAATCGCGAGCAAAAGATATCGCGGCAAAATCTATTAATGTTTTGTCTAGTCGACCGTCCGCTTCCGACTGCGACTTTAGCCGGTCAATGCAACACTCCTTCCGCTTGCGCGTCTATAGTGTGTTGCATTGACCGGCTGAAGTCGCAACCCGAAGCGGACCAAAATCAGATGGACGTTTAGGGAGTTGATATGCGAACTGAAAGTGTCGAAATCTATTCGGACGAAACAAATGATGCAGTTATGCGGCATCCAGGGCGGAAGTTTCCTGGTGTACTAATCCAGGGCGACACTCTCTACAGCCTTTTCGTATTAGCTGACGAAGCCTTCGCCAAAGCCGGATTCAATGAACAGTTAAATCACCTGCGCACAGCACTACAAGATCTCCTTCTTCATTACAAAATTGTGCTGGGCGAACACGAAATACGGCTGCCCTTCAGCGAGATGCCACCGTTTTTAAATCGGTAACCTAAGTGTCCGCCACCCATAGAAGACATGTCCTTGTTGCCATGGCGTGCAAATAGCCGCGATCAGCTTACGGTTCATCACGGTTTTCCCTTGTGGTGTGAGTGTCATCGGGAGCTGCCTCCAATGCGGTCAATTCGCGGCACGTTGCGTCAATGTCGGCAATGCGACGACGAAAAATGCTCTTGGCTTTTTGCTTGTTGAGACGTTCGATGAGTACGCAAAGCACAAGCATCATGGCCAGATAGATGAGCACCCCTCGCGTCGGTCCATAGTTGCCCAAATTCAGACCGGTGATGCCCAGTGCACAGGGCGCTATGTACCACCACGCAGCCCGCTCAAGCAGGCGTGCCTGGGCCAACATGGCTTGCCTCTCCATTTCCAGATAACGTAGCAGTGGCAAGCCGGGATCGTTGCGAGGCAGCAGACGCCGTGCGCGCCACAGGCTCCATGGCACATAGAACAGCCATCCGAGCAAGAGCACGGCGGACGCTTGTGACAAGATCAGGTGCGCACGCACAGCGTCCCGCAGCCAAATGATCACGAACGGCAGAAGCACAAGGGCCGCCGCGCTCTCAGCGCCGTCACGCCAGAAGATGAGCCGCTGCAATCGTTGCGCACGGCGAAGCGCATCCTGGGCGGTGGAAGCAGATAGGGGGGTCACGGCGGTGCGCTTCCATTGCTCTTGAAGATCTTTCCAGGTCATGGCTTATGGCTCCAGATAGCGCTGGCTGAATTGCTGCTTCAGGCGGGTCATGCGCACGGCGACGGCACCGTTGCTCAGGCCTAACACCTCTGCGATCTGCTCACGTGTCATGTCTTCCAGATCCATTAACAGCAGGGCTCGATCGATGCTGCCTAACGATGCGAGAAACTCGCGAAGCACATCCATCGAATCATGCGTTGCGCCGCTATCGCCAAGGTCATCAGGCGCCTCGCCGCCCGATAGCAGGCGCCGCTTGCGGCGATGACTGATGGCAGTGTTCAAGGCCACCCGGTAGACCCAGGTGGATAACTGGGCGCGGCCGTCGAAACTGTCCAGGCTCAGCCACAGCTGTACATGGATTTCCTGTAGCAGGTCCTGCCAGTCGGCCGGATCGGCATATTGGCGGGCCAGCCGCTCCAGGCGTCCTTGGTTGTCGTCCAGCAGGCGCTGGAAACGTGCGTCGCTAGTGGGCATGGTCCAAAATCCATGGGCTTGCTATCAGGTGAGTCGTAGCTCCGCAGGTTTTTTTACAAGCTGCTGGCTATGGTCCATTCTTTACGTGACCGAAGTTGCCATATCACACGGCCAAATATGGGTGTCTGCCTCCGACCCGAGGCAGACAAATCGTCAAAAGCCACTAAACGATGTTTCGCTGGGAGAGTTCGTCGTGGTCGCTGGAAAATTGCCTGACTTTGTCGCCGATGTGAAAACTGCTTTCTTCGGAGGCAGGTGGCCGCAAAACTCCGTTGAGAGAAGGCGAGTGGTGCACGGTGCTGGGGGTGAATGGCGAACATTGGTCTGCGATGCTCAAATTTGAGGGAGAGCAGGCTCCCGGCGCCACCTTTGAGGTTAATGTATGGCTACTGGTGCGTGATTTAGCGCTGCCGATGTTCGGGGTCGGCAAGACCTTTGAAGTCTGGGAAGGCGGGACGAAAGCATGGGGTTGTGTGAAATAAATAATGGCGCGCCCCGCTTAGGGAAATCCTCTGTACGCATGTCTGCTTTCGACCCATAACGGACATTCAGCACAAGTCCTCGCAACTGGCATGATGGGCTCTAACGACGGCTGCGCCGAAACAGGGGGCGTATGAAAGTGGCATGGGTTGTCCTTGCTCTAACTTTTCTTTCCGGGCAAGCAAGTGCAGAAGTCGAAAAGACCGCGTTGACCTGCGAGTCAAAGATTTGCTTTTACTGGTGGCCCAAGCTACCGGCAGTCAAGGGGTGGCATCAGGACCGCGATAAAAGCTACGAGTTGGGCGCGAATGTCCTCGTGCCGGACGGCAGTAGGTTTGCTGAGGCTGAAACGGTGATGTACGCGGAAGCGCTCTACAAACCACGGGTGCCAGATATAGCCTCTGTTGAGGCATTGATCGATGGTGACAAGAAGAAGTTCCTTGATCACAGGCCGGGTATCAAAATCGTGGAATCAAAGGGGCTAGCCACCGGTGATGGAAAGGTATTGAGGTCATTCGAATACTTTCCGGGCTGGCAGGGCGATTGGGAGAAGGTCTCCTACGGCGAGGAGAAAGATTTCTATCTGATCTTTACGGTCAGCTCGCGCACAAAGACTGGTTATGCCCAGAGCATTTCGGCATACGAGGGGCTTATTCAGAGGTACCGCGAGAAACCCTAGGGTCAGCACGCAATCCACGGAGCTATATTGGCTACCTGTAATGTCCGCTGTCGACCCAGAGCGGCCATCGTAGGGGCGACATTTGGACGACATGAGCTGGAGGGGGACGTGGTAGACAAGGTCGTCATCTTCACGGGCGCTGGTGTAAGTGCGGAGAGCGGACTAAGGACCTTCCGGGACATGGGCGGTCTGTGGAACGAGTACGCCATTGACGATGTTGCCTCGCCAGAAGGATGGAAGCGGAATCCATCAGTGGTCCTAGACTTCTATAACGAACGCAGGCGGGCCGTCCTGGCGGCGGAGCCAAATGCCGCGCACATAGCCATAGCTAGGCTCCAAGAGGTCTTTGATGTCGTGGTCATCACGCAGAACATAGATGACTTACACGAACGGGCTGGTTCTACGAACGTCATCCATGTACATGGCGAGATTCTGAAGGCCAGAAGCTCGATCGAGCCATCGCTCGTCTATGCGTTGAACCAACCCACGATAGAACTTGGAGAGCTCTGCGGGAAAGGAAGCCAGCTCCGGCCCGACGTCGTGTGGTTCGGTGAGGATATCAGGCACATGGAGGTCTGCGTCGAACACTTCTCAACTGCCTCACGGATCATCACGGTGGGTACGTCGCTGACCGTTTTTCCCGCTGCTGGCTTAGTCAAGAAGGCGCGGTCTTCTGCGGAGAAGTACCTGATTTCTCCGGAAGCGCAGAAGATCCCCTACGGCTTCAGGTTCCTCAGAGGCCAGGCGGCCACAGTCGTGCCGCATGTAGTGACTTGCTGGCTCGAGGGGCGAAAGCCGATGTAAGAGGTCATCGTGTTGCGGCCGTACAGGTTTGTAAGCAATCTAGGAGTGTCTGCTTCCGACCCAAAGCAGACCCTTTCTTAGATGGTTCGGGGTCTGGTACGCACGCCCCCGCCTGGATTTCAGGTATTTCGGAGCAAGCCCCATGTTCACGGACTTCGTAACCCTCGCCGAACGCAAGTGCGGCTCGTCTGAAGAGATACAGGCGCTTCAAGATGTTAGAAAAGCAGCTATAAGTCTCGACGATTTGGAGGCGCGGTTCGAGATGCGTGTCAACGCCAGTAAGGCAGCTCGCGGCGAGGCGCCCACAAAACTGACCAAGGCAAAGCGGGAGCAGGTTGCAGGTTATGCCAGTGATGCTGCCAGCCTGCATGCTCAGGTGCTGACAGGGTTGGAGTCATCTGTGTCTGCACGAGAGGTTCTCTACTGGCCCCATTTAGCTCTGGCAAACGACATCAACTTCTGGCGCTCGGCGCACAAAAACACACATCCGGCCGATCTCCCGCTAGTCGAGGAGTTTCTGGCGGCCAAGATTGCGTTGCATGATGCGTTGTCCGAGTGGTTCGAGCATGTGGGTCCCTCGGATGACATCTAAGCGTTACCGTGGGCGTTGTTGAGCGGAACACAAGAACGGGGGAGACATGGGGTGTTTAGATTGGGTTCGCCGTATTGCTGCCTATCTCGTGGCCACTTGGTGCGTCTGGCGGGCCGGAGACGCGAGTTACGAAGCCTTTCGGCGCGATCGCGTTCACAGTCGGCCTGCTGACCCTCGGAATAGCGGACCTTATGGCGGGCTGACTAGCCCGTGTTATCGGAGGTGCGGCTCGAACCCGCCAGGTGCTCACCATGCTTCTACTTCATAGATGCGCGTTGCGGCCTAATGCACAAGTTTGAGCAGAAGCTCAAAGGTCTTGGGAAGCGATGACGCTTTTAGGTCCGTATATGGACTCCTCCCCAATGCAAGCCTCCCGAGCTTTGGCGTCCGTGTCGACTGCACACGTATATCCGGCCTCTAACAACCGCACTGCGTTGCGGTGCTGGGCCATGATGGGCTAGTCGCGCGCCGGCTCCCAATCGCTTTCTCGTGCTTGAGTGCACTTGGACCTTTCAGGGTTTTGCTTGAGAACACGAAGCTAGGGTCGATTTCATTTAAAAGCGATATCGAACAGTGTCGTCAAGTTTTATGCCGAGTGAGTGGTTCGCGTGTCGAATGCATTTCGGGCGGTATCAGGATATCGGTTGCTTAAGCGCGAATCAGATTTGATGGAAATGTCCACTTCCGACCGAGGCTGTGTGAAAACGCGGAAGGCCATTTTCGCCTGATCATTTTGTGCGCAAAACGGGCCGCGTACGTGATGTTCTAGGTCACTCAAGGTTTTCGAGTGACTCAGATTTCGCGCAGGAGTCCCGCGAGCCTGAGTCAGTCTGCGTTTTCACACAGCCTGGACCCATAGCGGACCTATTTGAATGGCCGACAAGGCTACGCGGTCAATCGCATCAAGCCAGGGGAGAGTAGGCATGGAGACCATATGTCAGGCTTGCGGCTATCAAAGAAAACCAGCCGATCAACGCTAGATTGGGAATGTCCCTCTTGCGGCAAGGCGTATACGAAGACCGCACATGAATCGCCTGGAACGTCATTGGGCTATGTACGGCCTTACCCCGCAAATTCACCAAAAAAAAATAGGCCCACCGTTTGGGGATTTGTGTCCCTGCTCCTTGGTGTTGCCTGTGTTCCGTTCGTGCTTGCATGGCTGTGGATAGTCGCAATTGAACCCTTTCGCGAGACTTCGCACCCGGTACCGCCGGATCGAGTAATCGCAGTAATAGTCGACAGGGGAAAGAGCGGTACAGGCGGTCGACTCGCCTATATGACGGCAGCTGAACTGAAACGGGAAAACGAACTTGGCAAGCTACTTCTCTTTCCTGGCTCTATAGTCGGCGTAGCCTTCGTAGTCGCGAGAAACTTCGCCAAACGTGAGCAGGACAAGTAATCCCGCGGTGTCCGCTTCCGACCCGGAGCGGACACTGTGAATTCGAAAGGGCTCTAGGGGAGCCCAAAACGCCAAAACGTGCTTAGAGAGAAAGCCATGGAAATGTACCAGCATCGGCGACCACTCTGGATTGGTTTGATTGCATGCGCCATAACACCGCCTGCAGTGTTTTCCGTGCTTGCCGAGCTCATGTTGCTGCGGACTCCCGTTCTTTTTGTGATCCCCCAGTCGCACAGGCTGGTAGAACTCGTCTTTTTAACGGGCTTGATCTTTTCTTCGGCGATGACTTTCAGCTTCGGGCTGATTGTAGTGCTCTGGCTAAAGAAGATTTTTCGCCTCAACATGATTTATGTCTGCGCAGCCGGCGCCATGACAGGCGGTCTATTCGGCTATCTTTTGGGTCGCGGCGAGCAATTGAGAAACCAGGCCGCGTTCCATATTCCGTCTCCTCCCGTGTTCAACGGGATGACCTTAGGCACGATGGAGACATCGGCTTGGGTCGGGCTGCTGGCGGCTATCGTTCTATGCGTCGTTTCGGGTATACCGATGCGCTCGGTTCGCTGGCGTCAGGTTGAAGGGGGGGTGTCGAAGTCCGTGGCTGGTAAATTGAATCTGGTATTCACGATTACCGTTATTGCGTTGTCGGCGCTGGTGCTTACGCCACTGGTTGCGCCGCTGTTTTCTTCCAACAAGCTGGCGCTCCCCAATTTTCCAAACCATCCGCCGAGATCGGTCGATCCGAAGTCTTGGGATCGCACTTGTCCGAAGAACTTCGCGTCGCCGGACGATCCGACTCTCTCCTCTGTTGATACCGATATTGCGCAACTGTGGATTGAGACTAGCAATGGCGATACCACGGCCCTTCGCAAACTTACGCAGTTTGCGGAGGGTGGCAATGCGCTTGCCCAATACAGGCTTGGTGCGCTCTATGACACGGGTTGTCACGATGGGATTGGCATCGCGAGAAACGCAACTCAAGCTGCACATTGGTTGGAGCTCGCGGCACGGCAGGCAAATTTCGACGCGGCATCGCGGCTTGGCGTTCTTTATCAAAGCAACGACGGCATACCCAAGAATCCGGCGTTGTCTGGTTATTGGTTCAACCAAGCAGTCATGTCTTCCGAAGGGAATTCATTCGTCGTGCGCGGACACCTGATACGTAAGGTGACCATGAACGGCGTGCCTCAATGGCCCGACGTGACGAATATCGTTGCGGAAACCCGCGTGCTGGCGGAGCAAAACAACGCGCAAGCTCAATACGATCTCGGCGAAATGTTCGCTAATGGTATGGCTGGCGGGGTGGATTTCACACAAGCGGCTTTTTGGTATCAGAAGGCGGCGATGCAAGGTAATGCCGCCGCCCAACGCAATCTTGGTTTGATGTACAAAGTTGGACAAGGCGTGCCGCAAGGCACGACCCAAATGATATCGTGGTTGACCAATGCGGCGATGCAGAACGATACGGTGGCGGCTTACAGTCTTGGGGAGATTTATCAATTTGGCGAACATGTGCCAAAGGATCTTTCCACTGCCGCGCATTGGTATTCCGTTGCGGCCTCGCACGGGGGCGTGCGCGGACAGGAAGCCCTAGCGGGCATGTATGCCCGAGGAGACGGGCTGCCGAAAGATGAAGCAAAGGCCTTGCAGTGGTTCTTGATTTTTTTCGCTCATCCAAATGCGATGGGTTCCTGGATCGACGTGCACCATCTGGAGGCCAGGATGACGCCGGATCAACAATCGCAGGCGGAACAGGCTGCGCGTGATTGGTGGAAAAACTATGCGTCGTTGGCCGGAAGTACGTTAGCGCCTTGAGCACACTAAAGAGCGTTCGCTTTCGACCCGGAGCGGACGTCCCCAATCAGTCATTTGCGGCGAACATTTAAAGGAAACTGCATGGGTACTAAAAACCGTTATTGGTTTGGGCGCAAAAGGATCGGCTGGGGATGGGGACCGCGAAGTTGGGAAGGTTGGCTCACTGTAATTCTATACGCCTTGCTGATGATGACCCTGCCGTCTTACCTGGGAACACGGCTGGGCGATATGGGCGTGCGTATTTTATGGTTTGGGCTAACGGTGATGTTCTTTGGGGTCTTCATTTGGAAGATGGAGCGCTCCGGATCGCGTTGACGGATAAGCGTCNGCTTCCTGAAGCAGACACTCCCGTTTGGCCGTGTTAAGCACCTTCAACCCGGCAAGGACGCTCGTTCCATGNCGACGGATCTGGTCCCAAGTGAAGCGCTGACCCGAACTCCCCGAACTTCTNGCGCCGCCTCATGTCGATGAAGNGGGCCGCCCGGCGCGCNGTCCGGGCCATCGAGAGGAGACACGCCTTGAACAGGATGTACCTGAAAGCGGGCGGGGGCCTTCTGTTGGCCGTCATGTTCGGACAGGCCAGGGCCACCGATGCCAGCCACGCCCCCACACCGCAGCGCATACCGGACAGCTATGCGCATGCGGCGAAGCTGATCGACCTCGGTCATCGTCGCTACCTCAATCTGCGCTGTTCGGGCAGCGCACCACAGACCGTCATATTGGAGGCCGGCGCGGTCGCCGATTCTTCCACGTGGTTCAAGGTGCAGCCACTCTTGGCCGCCCACGCACGCGTCTGCGCGTACGACCGAGCCGGCTTCGGCTTCAGCAGCGAGGGGCCGTTGCCGCGAGATCTCGACGCCGACGTGTCGGATCTACACGCGCTGATCCAGCGCGCCGGCCTGGTGACCCCGCTGGTGATGGTGGGGCATTCGCTNGGCAGCAACATCGTTCGGGAGTACGCGAGTCGCTATCCGGCCGACGTGAGCGCGATGGTCCTGCTAGACCCGCCCGCGCAGGACGTCGGCCGGTTTGCGCCCGACTGGCAGAAGGATGAGGACACCCTCTCGGTACAGCGGTTCGCGTTTCTTCGCCGGTGCGAGGCTGCCGCCGAAAAGCACGAACTGCCGTCCACCGATCCGGAACTGAGCCAGTGTCTCGGCGAGGCCGATCCGCTCGCCAGCGCCAAGCTCAACAAAGTGAACCTCACCCTCATGTCGAAGCCTCCGTACTGGCACACCGTGCTGTCGGTACTTCAAAACAATGTCGAGGTGTTCAAGCCGCCTGTGTCAAAGCAGGAGACGCACGGTTCGACACCCCTGATTGTGCTGTCTGCCGCCAACACCTATGCCGATGCGCTGCCGCGTGACCGTAAAGGGCTGGAAGAGGCTCGGACCCATACGCAAGCGCAGATCGTCGCCACCTCCTCCCGCGGTACGCTGGTGCGTGTTCCGGACACCTCGCATGACATCCAGATCGATCAACCGGGCGCAGTGGCCAAGGCGGTCAAGCAGGCCCTGGGGATGGCGCAGCACTCATCGAAGTAGTACCCCCGGATGATGCAACGCTGTTGAGTACACGGAGGCGAGGGTTCTCCATCTGCGCAGTCAAATCGGTGCTGTTACTGAACTTGACGATGATTTCCGGGCGTTTGTCGGAATCACTTCCGAATCCGACCACCTACCTACGCTGGCGACGCGACACCTTTGGGCAGAGCATCCACTCAAGGCCCTAGAGCCTGAGACGGCGAAATTGGAGGTTTGGGCGGCAGGGTTCGCAAGAGCCTCATGCTTGGCTCTTCTTGCCCGCTTTGCGGAGGAGAACACCTGATTGCTAAGGTCCACTTCCGACCGAGGCTGCGTGAAAACGTAAAACGGATTTTTTCACTGCGCAGGTTTTGATCAAATTTGGCCACATAGATGCGATTCTGACCAATTTGTGGTGTAAGTCGATCAGATTTCGCGCAGGAGGCACATCGTCATTGATCAATTTGCGTTTTCACACAGCCTGGACCCGAAGCGAACATTGTTTGTAGATTGCAATTAGGACTTCGCTAACAGCAAATGAAAACGGTATCTGAGATCCTACAGTCCACTTCCGATGCGCTGT
>Ga0055535_1001235_pt1 | contig 14322 bp, 10 predicted proteins | sample Araplaol_mTSA_r2_FD_54992 | JGI IMG/M metagenome (GOLD analysis project Ga0055535, IMG submission 54992) | Arabidopsis root microbial communities from North Carolina, USA - plate scrape CL_Col_mTSA_r2 | ecosystem: Host-associated > Plants > Roots > Endosphere | place: USA: North Carolina... | reverse complement strand
TTCACGGACCTTGTTTTGAATAATGTTATTTACGATAATGTTTGCAATGATTACAATAAAGAATATTCCGATTAGTGCCAGCCATTTTAACCAACGCCGTATTGGGGTCACGTTTTTTTTCATGATTGGATATCTGGTAGTGAGGCAAGCCCGGCTGTCCGGAAGTTTATAAGTGTAAGTTACTTAAACTTATAAACTTCCGGGGGCTTTATATGTCTCACGGCGTTGACCAGGTTTTCTCTCCTTTCTTCATTTTGTCCAGTATTTCCTGGTACATGTTCATATCACTTTCAGGAGATAAGGTAGTGCCTCTTTCCTGCCATTTTAAGGCATCTTCTTTGTGACCCAATTTATACAGCAGGTTAGCATAAGCAGTCATCGTAACAGAGTTCTTTTCCATCTCTACCACTTGCTTCATCCATCCCAGCGCCTGGTTGAGCAGGACTGTATCATTGGTACCGTTAAATACCTTTGTAGCCATACTGCTTATCTTGGCAGGAGAGAAGCCGGTGCCGCCTTTTTTCAGATAGTCAGTTAAGTTATCTGTCATAGGTTTCCAGTCCTGGCTCTTTTTAGCATCTGCTTCCTGCTCCAGAATGGCCAGGAACTGTTTACGGTTGGGGTCAGGAATGGAAGTAGTGTCTGCATCTTTAAGCGTAATAGCAAGGGTATAGAGCTCACTATGGCCAGATGCTACAAAGGGTGCATGGATTTTACGCAAGGTTTGCATAGGAACTTTGATGATTTCACGGTCGTAAGTCATGAGTCCATTTTCTTCTATTTCCACATCGTAAGGTTCTGTATAGATGGAGCCGGAGAGCCCTTCTGTTTCATATGCTTTCAGCCGTTTTACCATACCTGCATATTTACCGCTCAATTCAGAAGGGGTGATCTTTACGTATCCCCATCCGGCAGCAGCATTCCACTGGTGGCCTTTTACCGGAACACCTATGCCGCCCCATTCGCCCAGTACCCGTGCTTTACCGGGTAAAGCAGGCGCAATACCGGGGCCGGGATAATCGTGAATATCTGTGAGGTCGCTGTTTGCCCATTTCTCAGCAGGGTTTTGCGGGCCTTCTTTACCATAGTTTTCACCCGTATGCCCATTGATCAGGCGGGAGTGGTCGGTTTGCTGCAACCACTCTGTCAGACGGGCCTGGTCGTAGGTATACCAACCTTCATTAAATAACACCCAGCAGATAATGGAAGGGTAGTTAAAGAGCTGTTGTACATTAGCCGCATTCTCTTCTTCAAAAGCTTTTTTAGCGTCGGGTTGTAAGCTGGCGCAGGTAACCATATCCTGCCATACCAGCATACCCAGTTTATCTGCGTGGTAATACCACCGGGCAGGTTCTATCTTGATATGCTTACGGATGGTATTAAAGCCCATGCATTTTATGGCTGCAATATCAAATTGCAGTGCTTCATCTGTAGGGGCGGTATAGATACCATCGGGCCAGAATCCCTGGTCTAAAACCCCGAGATTATATGTGTATTTATCATTGAGAAAAATGCGCTCCTGTCCTTTAGCGTCTTTTCTGATGGCTATCTTACGCATGCCGAAGTAAGAAGTGATCTGGTCTTCCGTATTCCCTTTTTTTATAAGGTGGACAGAAAGATCATAAAGGAAAGGATCTTCCGGGTTCCAGAGGCGCGCATCTTTTACGGGGAGTTTTAAGGTGGTGTTAGCCGCGCCTTTTATGCTGCCGGCTGGTTTGCCATTCGCGCTGGCTACAGCTTCTATGGTATAATCGCTGGCAGCGCCGGCGGTATTGACGGTCAGGGAAAGATAACCGCCATCTACTTCAGGGATCATTTTAAGAGAAGAGATATATACCGGAGGAACAGTTTCCAGCCATACGGTTTGCCAGATACCGGTGGTAGCCGTGTAACGGATACCCTGAGGTTTCAGTACCTGTTTCCCGTGGGGATTGGGCCCCTGGTCGGTAGGATCGTATACACTTACGATCAGTTCATTATCTCCGTTTTGCAGCAGATCTGTGATATCGAAAGAGAAGTTCTGGTAACCACCACTGTGACTACCCGCTTCTTTACCATTCACGAATACGGTCGTTTGCCAGTCAACCGCACCAAAGTGCAGCAGGATGCGCTGATCGTTTTTAGTGTCTGGCTTAGGGAAGGTACGTTTGTACCAGAGGCGTTGGGTAGGCAGTACCGGTCTTTTAACACCTGATAAAGAAGATTCAATGGCAAATGGCACCAGTATCTGTCCGTCGAACTGAGTAGGCTGAGCCGCATCTTTATCGGTAATGGCGTATTGCCAGAGGCCGTTCAGGTTTTGCCAGCCGGTACGTACCAGCTGAGGGCGCGGGTATTCGGGCAGCACTTTATCCGGTGTAACATCTTTTGCCCAGCGGGTCTGTAACGGGGCGGGCTGGATCTGCCATTGGGCCTGTGTTTCAGGCAGATAGATACAGAACATGGAAATAAGTGCCGGTAGTAGTTTTACAAAACGTTTCATTAGAGGTTACTGGTGGTTTTAATGCTGACGAATATAATGGCCCGGGGCAGTAGTATATTCGCAGCGAGATATAATTATCAGGGGTACATTGCACTAGCAGGCAAAAGGTAACATTCCTTACAAATAATGTTCATTTTAGTACGTGAAAGTGTCCGTATCTGAACAATTGAATGTTTTATGAAATAGTGTAATCCGCTATAGACAAGCATTCTTCTATATGGCATTTGTTTTGAATACAGGGAGCATAACAATATCAGCCATGATCAAAAATTATCTTAAGATCGCATGGAGAAGCCTTGGCAGGAATAAGGTTTATTCCCTGATTAATATCACGGGTTTAACGGTAGGCATCGCCTGTTGTATCCTGATTGTATTGTATGTAAAAGATGAACTATCATACGACCGTTATAATCAGCATTATAATGAAACTTACCGGGTGGTGCAGGCTTTCCGGAGCGCTAAAAACGTAAAGGATTTACCACCGGCTGCGCCGGAAGAGTACCAGGTATGGGGCTGTGCGCCGCTGGCTCCTGCAATGAAAGCAGATTTTCCGGAAGTAGATAAGATCGCACGGTTTACCAGTCCGAATACACTTCTACTTCAATACAAGGATAAACACTTCCAGGAGAACGGTATCGTATTTGCCGATTCTTCCATCTTCGACATCTTCAGCTGGAAAATGATCTATGGAGATAAAACGACCGCCTTAAAAGACGCGAATTCCATTGTACTTACCAAAAGTATTGCTGAAAAATATTTCGGGAAGAATAACCCTGTGGGGCAGATGATAAAGGTGGACGATGGTAATTCACTCATGGTAACCGGTGAAATGGAAGATATTCCTTCCAATTCTCATTTTACGTTTAATGGCATGCTATCCATGAGTGCTTTCAGAAGGATGAGTCCTGAGATTTTTGATTACTGGGGGTATGTAGACTTCTACACTTACTTTACGGTACGCAGACATACGGATATGAAAGCGATGCAGGCAAAGGCCGCTGCATTTGTAGAACGTCATAACCCTGCTGGTGTGGATCATAGTTATGCTATTGCTTTCGAGCCATTAAAGGATGCTTATCTGCATTCGAAAGCAAAAAGGCAACCAGGTGTGACCGGCAGTTTATCTAATGTATATATCTTCTCTCTGGTAGCTATTTTTATCCTGTTCATTGCCTGCATCAATTTCATCAATCTCTCTACCGCCAGATCTATGGAAAGGGCAAAAGAGATAGGTGTAAGGAAGGCAGTGGGGGCACACCAGGAAGGGCTGATGTTCCAGTACCTTACAGAATCTGTATTGATTGCATTTTTAGCAACTGTGCTGGGAGTAATATTAGCGATTTGTTTATTACCGGCTGTACGTGAAATATCGGGTAAGCCGTTAACATTGACAGCGCTGCTGTCCTGGAAGATGTTGCTGGCATTCCTTTCTGCGCCTGTTATAGTAGGTATCCCGGCCGGCATTTATCCTGCCTGGGTATTGGCCAGGTTTAAGCCTGCATTGGTGTTAAAGGGTAAGTACCATTCATCCGGTAAAGGGATACAATTGAGGCAGGGGTTAGTAATATTCCAGTTTAGTTTATCCATTGCATTAATTGCCTGTACCGCTATTGTATTCTCACAACTGAATCATCTCAGGTCTCATGACCTTGGTTTCCGGCAGGACCAGATGCTGGTGATGGACTATGGCGGTGATGGCAACATCAATATAAATATTGAAGCGGTAAAAGCGATATTGGCGCGTAATCCCGGTGTAACATCTATTACAGCTTCCAGGGCAGTACCGGGAGATTTCCTGCCCAATGCAACCACTGTGATCGAAGCGCCTAACGGCGAAAAGTTATCATTTGATCCCGGCATCTATGAAATAGACGCAGATTTTTTACAAGCTTACGAGGTGAAAATGGCAGCCGGCAGGGCTTATTCCAAAAGCTTCTCCACAGATTCGACACAGGCCATTATCATCAATGAAGCAGCAGCAAAAATGTATGGATATGCGAATCCTGCGGATGTGATAGGTAAGTCTTTTGATCAGTGGGGACGTAAAGGAAGGGTGATCGGCGTAACAAAAGATTTTAATTATCAGTCGCTTCATAACAAAGTAGAACCGCTGACAATAAGGATAGCAGATTTTTACTCGTTTAATAAATTATCCCTGCGTGTAAAATCGGAACATCTTTCAAAGACAATTGCTGAATTGAAGAATACCTGGGCTAGTATAGCGCCAACACGGCCATTCCTGTATAGTTTCATGGATAAGTCGTTTAATGAGCAATATCAGAAGGATGTACGCTTTGGACAGATCTTTATGACCTTTGGTCTTTTAACAATATTCATTGCCTGCCTGGGGCTTTTTGGACTGGCTACTTATTCAACAGAAAAGAGATTAAAAGAAATCGGGGTGAGGAAGATACTGGGAGCATCTGTAGCAAACATTGTAACGCTGTTATCCGGCGATTTTGTAAAACTGGTATTCATCGCTATTATTATTGCTACACCATTGGCCTGGTGGGGAATGAACAAGTGGCTGAACGACTTCGCTTATCGGGTAGTTATTCAGTGGTGGATCTTCGGCATAGCTGGATTGATGGCTATTGTCATAGCATTGCTGACAGTGGGTATGCTGGCGTTAAAAGCCGCTACCGGCAATCCGGTGAAATCTTTAAGAGCAGAATAAATGGTAAGAGGGTATACCAGGTTCTGGTATACCCTCTTAATGTAATTTAAAAACTACATTTGCATAAAGCACACCATAATTTATGCAAACCATTATCCTCATAACCTTTTATACCTTTATTGTACTACGGCTGGGTACAGTCGTATTATCTGCCAGCGTTGTTTTTCCATGCCTGGATAACACTGGTAGCGGGGATGATCATCTACCTGATCCCTTTAATTACCAGGATAAGACAAGAGGAGGCTATTTTGAAAGAAGCCTTTGCCGGAGAATATTAAACTATAATGTTCCTATATATTCATCCAGGTCAATGTCTTTACCCAGGCCCAGTTTTAATTTGATGCGGTAACGTGCCATCAGGATACTTTTAGGAGCGATGCCTAAACGCTGGGCGATTTCTTTATTGGTTAATCCGGTGGAGATGTAGGAACAATGTTTCAGGTCTAGCCGGGACAATGTATTACCTGATTTCTCTTTCAGTTTCTCAAAGAATTCTGGGTTGATATTGTCAAAGTCTGTCTTATCATCTGTCCGCTTATTCTGATCAATGATCTGGTTGGTCTGCTTCAGAACATTGACACCGCGTTTATTTTCTTCCATCTTTTTTTGAACGGCCTGCAGCGGTTCATCTTTTTGCTCTACCTGTAAACTACCAGCCAGCAGCTCTCTTTGTAAATGGTCCTGTCTTTCCTGTAACAGTTGTTGCTCTGCCATTAAGCGCATGGCCTCTTCTTCCTTTAAGCGCACACATAATGCGGCCTCTTCCTTTTCTTTTGCCAGCAGCTGTTGCTGATGGCGGATAGCTTTTAGCCGGAAGTGATAAAATCCAAAGAACAGCAATAATGCAATACAGGCCACTATCGCCAGGAATATGTACAGGTAGCTGACTTGCTTGCGAAGGGCAGCGGTTTGTCTGAGTACATTCAGTGCCGCTTCATTTTCTTTTGATTGATATTGTGCATCCAGGCGTTTGGAAACAGCCAGTTTTTCTGCATCGGATACTTCCCTGGATGTTTTATAATATTCTTTATAATATTTAAGAGCAGCTACATAATCCCCTTTTTTCTCAGATATATTGGATAACCCCAGCATGAAAGCGGATATGGTTTGTGTATACGTGGCACTGTCAGAAAGAAGTACGCTTAACCCGGTAGCTAATAAAGCTTCGGCATTCTGATAATTACCTGCTGCTATTTCATAGTCACTCATCATACTGTAACAGCTTCCAACTACGGCAGTCTGCCTGGTTTCCTGTCCTATTTTCAGGGCAATACCAAGATAATGCCTAATGCTGTCTTTATAACTGGCCGGAAAATACCCCCGGTACAGATTGGCGATATCTAACGCTGCCACTGCCATGATATTATAGGAAATAAGCCGTTGCTGCTGTGCGGAATAGATGCTGATGACATTACGGTTATAAAAGAGAGTCGAATCCAGGAGAGCCCTGTTTTCGCTGTGTTGTTTATAACGATAATGATAGTATGTTGCCATGGCTTGCTGGCCATAAGCCATGTTATCAAAATCCCCGCTTTTTTCTGCTGTCTGCACACATAATTCTGCATATTTCCTTTCGGCAGGGAGGTCTTCCCATTCAGCATAGATCCCTGCCAGATTATAATAAACAAAGGACTCATAATCGTAGGCACCGGTCCCTTCCAGGTATTTCAATGCTGCTGAGGAGCTGCTGACAGACTCTTTGTTTTTTCCCCGGATGTTCTCCAGGAAGGCTTTGCTGTACCATGCAATACCTTTTATGCGCCTGTTGGCAGTTTTTCCGGCATACCACATAGCACTGTCCTGTGCTTCCTGTGCTTTTGGTAACTCACGATGCTGCTGGTACAGTGCCACCAGGATACTATAGATAAATGTTTTGTATTGAGGGTCGGGTAAAGTATTGCTTAATTGTAAAGCCTGCTGGCCAATTTTCAGCGCCTTCTCAGTTTCAGTGAGTGATTTAGCTCTTGCCAGCATGCCCATGGTCATCACCTGGTTTTCAACGGGTAAGTCCTTTTGTAATAATATCGTACTTAGTGAGTCTGCAATTATTTGCGCCTGTGTGACTACAGATTGTATACTGCATAAAAGGATAAGGACACCTATCCGATTGATTTTCTTACTCATGTAGCAAATGGATTGGCTGCAAATTTACAGTTGTAGGACATTTGTAGTGAACATTTTATGCACTTGTAGAGCATTTGTAGTCGGCATTTATTCAAAATATCGGATTCCAGGATATATTTTTGATGAATATATATTAAAGATACAATTATATATATAAAGATTGAAACGCTGAATACTATGCTTAAAACGATAGAGAAAGGATCCCAAAGATGGATAATAACATCATAACAGTATCTGCGGAAAGGGATAAAATTTAACCAGGACAACAAAAACAGGAAAATATGGGAATGCACGAATTTGAAGCTGGCGCTGATATGGCCGTTACAGCACTGGATAAAAGTAATGATACAATGGATTTGAGATCCATGTACTATTCAGTGGCAAAATTCACCGGGCAATGGGATGCTTCCCTGCAACACTTTCACATACTTGCATTGCTGCTGAAACACCGGTTCACCTATGCGTTCCCGGTACAGGAACACCCGGACTATACACAGCACAAAGCATATTTTGACGGCCTGACCGGCTATGAGGGTATTAACCGTGTCCCTGGCGAAGAATGGGACCGGGAGAACCCACAGGTAGCCATGTATTGTAATCCATCAGAAGCCTGGAATAATTATACCGGCACTGATGTACCCGAACATCTCAGAAACACCGGTATGTTATATTTTGATGCCGGCAGTGAACTTTGGCAACGGTTTGTAGATGCCGGTAAATTAACCGGAGCAGATGCCGTTCCCCCCAAAGAAATCCCCATTGAAGAAGTCATTGCAGAGGTAGTAACAGCAGCTCAACAACAGGGAGATGTGGACATTATCAGCTTCTGGTACCCGTTAATAACAACAATAGCTGCATTTGAAGCGCCAGAGAAGATAATACCGCTGAAACAAAATCCGTATTTAATAAGGATCAGGGAGATAGCGACTGCTACAGAAGCCTATAAAAAGAATAATGACTATGGCGCTACCCGCTTGCCGTCGCCTGATGATTTTAAAAGTAACTTTTTAGAATGGGGGGTAGGAGAAGAGCTAAACGATCTTTTCCAATGGTGGTACCAACCGCTGAGACAATGGTACGAATCCCCTGAATATACACATCAATAAAGATGATCCGGAATATCTTCTGAAAATATTATAAATGGCAGTAACTAAAAGCCCTTTTTAGTTACTGCCATATCCGTATACTCATAAGATAGACATGAGCAAATCGGATAACTCTTCAGCAGAGATTTCAGGTGCATGGATGTTTTCGAACGCAAAATGAATTTCTACGGAATTATCTACTCCCTTTACTGCAAGAGAATCCGTATTTATAAAAGCTATCTTACTATAACGGGCTTTCCAACTGGTAAGTGCATCCTCTTCTTTTAACAAATCAATAATTACCTGTTGTATTTTTTGTGTGAGCTTTAATATCCTGTTTAATTTTAAGCCATCTGCAGGAAGCGCTATAGTGGGTACTCCAACATTTACAGCATGGGCATTAAAAATCGCCTCTGAAAAAGAATGAAGCACTCTTTGAGTCTCTAACTTTCCAGAGCTTTCATAAGTTTCACTTTTGACAATTTTGCCTAAAGACAGGATATTGGTCAGGTCCGCAGGATTAATCAATTCAATGGACTCGATCTTTCCCACCGTAAGATGTAAAAACCTGGTCGTCAATTCATTTCTGTCACCGGCAACTTGTAATACCAGAAAGGTTTCGTCGTTTTTTACTTTACCGATCGTGCATACTACACCTGTATAGGACCGCCCTGCATCAGTGGTAATGCTTAATATGGTAGCAGGAAAATGTTCTGCTATATAAAATAAAAGTTCCTGCTTGTTAATGGCAGGAACTGATTTTAACAGGTCGTTCATTGGATCTTTATAGATTTTTCATTAAAATTGCGGTCAATTCAGTAGTACGTTCACCAAGTCCGTTCTCTGCGTTCGTACATGGCTGATGATCTATTGTTAAAACACCATTACTGAATTTATAGGCGCTGGACCCATAAATGTATCCTCCTTCATTTTTAATAATCACTTTCTTCAGGGCCTCTTTCAGTGCTTCTTTCCCCATTTCATCAGCGGCGATTTCCTTTAAGCCAGCTATAAGAGGGGTAAAATATACCTGGGTGAAGCAATCCTCATACCTGTCGGCAGATCCTTCTTCTGCCAGGCTATCCCAGTTGATCTCAAATTCAATAGTGTAACCGGTAATTGCATTGATTTCATCTGTCAACTTTTTGTAGCTACCATCCTGAAATGCTTTCACGGCCCTTTTTTCTAATAATCCCATGGTTTTAATTTTAATTTTTTTAAGAAATTCAGTAGAGGCCCAAAAGTAAGTGGCGGGGGATGTATGCACAAATATTGGTACCCTACAGATTGTCTACACTTGTTCTAAACGTATACTACAAATACTCTACATCTTTTATAATTGATTGATTTATAATGTATTGAATATATTGGCTTATTAGGGGCTTTTAATGCATGTAGATCATTTGTAGTAGCAGCGCAGTTTTGTAATCTGTTTTAATAATGTATGTTTGACCGGACAATAAGAATTTGACCATGGTAAACTGCCAGCAGAGATCGGGTACATTACGGGGATCATTAAAAAACAGCCGTTATTGATATTTAGCCGAAGCATCTTCCCTTAATTTATTAATAATGAAAGGGCCGGAAAAAGCAAGCCCTGAAGCAAAAAAAATTCGCCCGTAATTGTTTGCAACAAATAGCAGTTGATTTATAATCAAAATATTAAAGAAGATGACACAAACATTCAAGCAAAGATTTTGGAAACTCGGAAGATGGTTTATTGCATTGTTCTTCCTGATGTTAATATTCAGGATTATATATGGCTACGTAGCTACAGACATGAAATCAGGTAGTGATTATTCAAATAACTTTTTCAGTAGTGTAGGGAACTTAAGAAAAAACTATGCATCTGAGAAACAAATGATAAAACAGGATGTTGCACAACAGGCTAATATAGCCTCTTCTCAGAAATATGAGAAAACAGCCACTGTAGTATCAAAGACGTCGCAGTTTGAAAAGGACCTGGATAGTATTAAAAAGATGACAGCCAACTTTGAAGGAGTTATTCAATACGAACAGAATACTGGCAATAAGGGCAACCGTCAGATCCAGTTATTGATTGGCATCAACCCGGAGAAATTCGATAGTTTCTATGCAAGGATACAGAACATTGCCCTGGTAAAATCAACTGAAATCACAAAAATTGATAAAACAAATGAATACAGGCAATTGAACGCAAAAAGAGCTTCTCTGGAAAAGAACCTGGCTTCATTAAATGAATTGAAATCCAGGAGTGGAGCTATCGGAGACTATATTACCCTGCACGATAAGATCCTGGAAATAGAAACGCAAATGCAGGAACTGGGTGTTGAATTAGGTAATTTTGATACGGAAAATGAATTTTGTTCAGTTAGGTTTTCCCTGTATGAGGGGGCACCTGAAAGGAAAATTAGCTTTGTCAGCAGAATAAAAGTAGCATTGGAATGGACTATAAAATATTATGCTCTTTTAACTATAACATTATTGGTATTAATGATTGCCATATTTATTTTATTATTAGTTATTGATAAATTGAAATTACTGAAACTGATAACAGAAAAATAAGTACCTGCATGGGATATAGTTAATAATGATGGACTTACCCCATCAGGAATCGCATTGAAAACAACAAAACGGATTTAATCAGATAAGAGTAACATTATTTTCCTTATATTTTACGGAAAAAGGATGGCCAAGAGTAAAAGGCGTGATGGATTTGAAGGTGAAAAGCTCATCAGTTTGCCAGAGGCTGTCTGTACCAACCTGGTAAAGAACTATCCTGCAACCAGTCAGATTTACATCACGCATATAGGATATTTCCCTAAGGCTACCTTCCACCACCGGCAACGAAGAAATGGTTGCAGGGATAATATCCTGATCTATTGCATGAGGGGCAAAGGATGGTATACGATAGGCAGTAACCATTACGTAGTGCGGCCGAACGAGTTTGTGATCATACCCGCCACCAGTGAATACCTGCGTTATGGAGCTGATGATGAAGACCCCTGGACGATCTATTGGGTACATTTCAGCGGAAAGGAGATGAGCAGCTTTAACACGTCTTTCGGAATAGGACTAACAGATGGCCCGCGTCATATCCCTTTAAATGAAAAAGGACTGGAGATCTGGGATAATATGTTCCAAAGCCTTGCAATGGGATATAGTACCGAAAACCTGTGTAATGCCAACTTCCTGCTATATCATTTTCTGGCCACTTTCCTGTATCCCGGTAAACATCAGCATGAAAAGAAACAATCAGAAGAAAATTATATAACCCGGTCTATTCTGCATATGCGCAGTGAGCTGCATGGAAAATTAACCGTAGAAGAAATGGCAGCCAGACATAACCTATCTGCCTCCTATTTTTCTACCCAGTTCCGTAAGGCTACAGGTATGCCGCCAATAGATTATTTCATTCATCTTAAAATACAGAAAGCATGTCAGTTACTATACAAGGATAATATAAAAGTAAAAGAAGTAGCGGAAGCTGTAGGTTATGAAGACCCCTATTATTTCTCCCGGCTTTTTAAGAAGTACATGAATGTATCGCCGGAGCAATATAAAGCAATGCGGGAAAAATAATAGAATAATCCATTATAATGAAAGGATAGGCCATTTTGGATATACCCACCTACACCTAATTTTATGCCGTTATGAAGAAACAATTTCGAGACATTTAGGGCCAATCAAAATCTGATATTTTTTACCGATTCAAACTTCCACGAGTATGACAAGCAGCAAGCTATGTGGTAATACATTGCGTATTACTTTATTGCTCTTATTCACCTGTATCCGTATCTATGCACAAACACCAGCTAAAATTACTGTTATCGGAAAGGTTACTGATTCCATCGGTAATGTAATTCCGGGTGCCAGCGTGGTCATAGAAAATAAACGGAATACAGGTGCTTCCACAAATGAAAACGGGCAATTTATCTTAGATGTATCTCCCGGTACCAGGCTGCTGATAACAGCCATAGGGTTTCAGTCTAACAGCGTACTGATAAAATCCGCAGACACAAAGATCAATGTTGTACTGAAAGAAAAGAACTCCAAACTGGAAGAGGTGGTAATCACCGCTTTTGGTAAGAAGCAGCGAAAAGAAGCTGTAGTTGGCTCTGTTACCAGTGTACAACCTGAGAACCTGAAAATCCCTTCCAGTAACCTGACCACCGCCCTTGCCGGACAGGTAGCCGGTATTGTTGCTTACCAGCGAAGCGGGCAACCAGGGCAGGACAATGCTACTTTCTTTATCAGGGGCGTTACCACATTCGGTTATAAGCAGGACCCGCTGATACTGGTGGATAACGTAGAGCTGACCTCTAATGACCTGGCGCGTTTACAGGTAGATGATATCGCCAGCTTCTCCATTTTAAAGGATGCCAGTGCTACTTCCTTGTATGGCGCCAGAGGCGCTAACGGTGTCATCCTGGTTACCACTAAAGAAGGTAAGTTGGGAAAGGCAAAAGTAAATGCCCGTGTAGAGAACGGTGTTTCCCAGCCTACGAAGCGTTTAGAGATCGCAGACCCTATTACTTATATGAAACTGTATAATGAAGCGATTACCACAAGGAACCCGCTGCAACCACCATTGTTCAGTCAGAATAAGATCTTAAACACAGAACAGACGCTGAAAAATGCACCGGGAAGTAATCCTTATGTATACCCTGCGGTAGACTGGATGAAACTGATGTTCAAAGACCGCACCACTACCCAGCGCGCGAACCTTAGCGTAAGCGGAGGAGGAGGCGTAGCCCGTTATTATGTAGCAGGTTCTTATAATGTTGATAATGGGATTTTAAAGGAGAATGGTGCGAACAGCTTTCATAACAATGTGAAGTTTCAGAACTACCAGCTAAGGTCTAATGTGAATATAGATGTGACGCCTACTACAGAACTGATAGTAAGACTGTCCGGTAACTTCAATGATTATAACGGGCCTATTACCAATGACGCGTCTTTTGCAACAGATCTTTATAGTCAGGCCATGCATACCAGTCCGGTGTTATTCCCGGCACTATATGCACCGGACGAAGCTAACATATACACAAAACATATCCTGTTCGGTAATTCTAATGAAGGAGGTACGGCTACAGGAGTAGGGTATACCAATCCGCTGGCCAATATGCTGAAAGGGTATAAGCGTTTTTCCGAATCCAGGTTATCCGCACAGTTTGAAGTAAACCAGAAATTAAGTTTCGTAGTGCCGGGGTTAACTTTCCGGGGATTGTTCAGCACCAACCGGTATGCCTATTTCGACAATCAGATGGCCTACCAACCGTTTTTTTACAATATTGGCACTTACGATCAGCTAACGGATAAATTTACCTTAAAATGGCTTAATCCGCAAACTACAGGAGGCGGGGTTGCTACGGAATACCTGGTGTATTATCCCGGATATAAGAACATGAACACGTTTTTGTATTTGCAGGGTATCCTGGAATATAGCGGAGACTTTGGCAAACATAATGTAAGCAGTTCCCTGGTAGCTACCCGTCAGCAGACACTGTATGCCAATGCACTGGACCCTAATACGCAGCAGCCCAGCTTACAGTATTCATTGCCCTACCGCAATCTTGGACTGGCAGGCCGTGCTACTTACTCATACAACAGGCGTTATTTCCTGGAATTCAGTTTTGGATATAATGGGTCGGAACGCTTTTCTGCCAACCACCGTTATGGATTCTTCCCTACCCTGGGCGCTTCATGGGTAATATCAAACGAGCCGTTCTGGAAAGGAATGGCAGGTTTTGTAGACAGGTTAAAAATAAGAGGAAGTTACGGACTGGCAGGTAATGATGCCATCGGTTCCCAACGCTTCTTTTACATGTCTGATGTAAACCTGAATGCAGGTTATCCTACCTACTTTGGTACCAATAACGGATATGTCCGTAATGGGGTATATATCAATAATTACGCTAATCCTGATGTTACCTGGGAAACTTCCAAACAAACCAACCTCGGACTGGAAGTTA
>Ga0055535_1001202_pt1 | contig 14758 bp, 11 predicted proteins | sample Araplaol_mTSA_r2_FD_54992 | JGI IMG/M metagenome (GOLD analysis project Ga0055535, IMG submission 54992) | Arabidopsis root microbial communities from North Carolina, USA - plate scrape CL_Col_mTSA_r2 | ecosystem: Host-associated > Plants > Roots > Endosphere | place: USA: North Carolina... | reverse complement strand
AAGCCGCGCGGCGTCGGCGGGAATCTTTTCGTTGCGTTCGGCCAATAGCCATGCATAGGCAGTGAGCCGTGCCATGGGCAGGGGTTTTTGCATGCCTTCCTGCCAAGCGTCCAGCAAAGCATTCAGCAGCGCGGCGGCTTCGCCACGATCGAGCGGCTTCAATACCACGGTAGCATCCGGCGCAAGAAAGCGGCTGGTCATGGCGACACCATTGGCATTGGCCAGCAACTGCAACACCCACGGCTGCAACAGTTTGTCATAGCGAATGGCCTTGCCTTGGCAAAGCTGGCCGGCCATCGGCAACAAGCGCACGAGGCTGCCGTCGTCGCTGGCGCGCAGATCATCAAGCCAGCCTTCCACAACGAGTTCGCCATGCTGGTGGCGCAATTCCTGTGCGGGCACAAGCGAGTGCCAATGCGCCAGCGATGCCTGCCATCGGCGCAGAATGCGATGCACGTCGCCGCCGATATCCTCCACCGCCAGTGCACCGAAACCGCCTGCGGGTACCACGCCTTGTTGTCGCAGGCGCGATGCGGCATGGAGCAGGGCAGGCTCGGCATTCGCCTCGTCCGCGTTCAATGCGCATTGCAGCAGGGTTTGCGTGGCGGCGTGGTTTTCCAGGCCATCCAATGCAAACGGTTCATCATCATCCATGCCGGTGTCGACGTCTTCGAAACGTACTTTCAGCCGTTCGCTGTAGAAGCATGCCGCTGGCCGAGCGAGAAAGCGCTGCAGTGTGCGGATGTCCAGCACGGATTCCGTCTGCCATGGCGACAGTAGTGCGGGCTCACCATGCGTCTCCGCACGACGCGCCTTTGCCCATTCCGAAGCATACGTAAAAAGCGGAGAAGCACCCTCGAAGTAGCGTTCGCTGAAAGCCTGCAAGGGATGCTCGGTGGTAATGGCATCCAGGAGCTGCTCGCCATGGTTATCCGGCAAGCGCCAACCTGTGGAGAGATAATCGCGCAGCTGGCCTACCAGCACCGACGGCGGCAACTCGCTGTTGTCGCGCACGCTGTGCCCCACCCAGCTGATGTGCAGCACATCGCGCGCGGACAGCAGGGCTTCCAGAAACAGATAGCGGTCATCTTCACGGCGCGAGCGGTCGCCGGGCCGGTGCTGGCTGGCCATCGCCATCAGGTCGAAGTCGGGAGGTGAAATGCGGCGCGGGTAGTCGCCATCGTTCATGCCGAGCAGACAGACCACGCGGAACGGAATGGCGCGCATCGGCAGCAAGGTGCCGAAGTTCACCGCGCCACCCATGAAGCGTTGCGAAAGATGATGCTGGTCGATCGCCTGCAACCAATCTTCGGCCACGATGGCAAGAGGGATGGTTTGCGTAAAGCTTGCCTCCTGGCAGGCATCCAGCCAGTTGTCGAGCGCATCTTCCAGGCGGCCGACGCGCAGGGTGTCGTTCTCGTCGCCGTGCGTGTCGAAGCAGTCGCGCAGCAGGCTTCGCAATCGTTCACTCCATTGCATTGGCGTTGCCGGCGAGGCGAACAGTTGCCAATAGCGTTCCAGTATTTCCAGCAATTGGCTCAACGGGCCGATCAGTTCGGCATCCAAGCCGCCGATGTCCGCATAGGGCGCGATCTCATTGAGCGAGGGGCCGTCAGCTGTCGCATAGCCCAGCAGCATGCGACGCAAGCCGAAGCGCCAACTGTTCTGTTCGTCCGGTGGCAGGCCGAAGACTTGCTTCTGTTTACCATTCAGGCCCCAGCGGATGCCGGATTCGGCGATCCAGCGGCGCAGGGTGGGCAGCTCGTCTTCGCTGATGCCGAAACGGCGGCGCAGTGAAGGTACGTCGAGCAAGTCCAACACGTCGCTGGCGGTAAAGCGCGATTCGGTCAGCGAGAGCAGCCGTTCCAGCGCGGTGATGAGTGGCGAGGTGTTGCGGCCCGATTGGTCGGCGACGTGATAGGGCAGGTAGCGCGGATCGTCGTTGGCGATGCGCCCGAACACGGCTTGCACGTGCGGGGCGTAGGTGCGGATGTCCGGTACCATCACCATCACGTCGCGCGGCGACAGCGGCGCGCCCTGGCGCGCGGCCTGTTCGAACAGCGCAAGCAGCTGGTCATGCAGAATTTCCACCTCGCGCTGCGGGCTGTGCGCGACATGGAAATGCAGCGAGCGAGTGTCAGGCAGCGGTTTGCGCAATGCCGGATTGGCGGGTGCCGGTTCCAGTTCCAGCACAGCCTGCTGCACTTGATGCAGCAAGGAATCGCTGCCGTATTCGCGGAACAGATCGATGCTGCGCTTGATGGAGGTGAAGCGCTCGCGATAGCGCTCCGGCTGATCGAACGCGTCGAGTTGGCGAATGAAGTCACGCCCTTGCTTGCCCCACGCCGCCAGCAGTGGATTCGCATGCAGGTGCAGATCTTCGAAGCGCGGCTCCGGCGGCAGGCCGGGTTTATTGGCGTGGCGGCGATGCTCGGCAAGCAGCAGCTCGCGATCCTCAATGATGTCAGCCCAATAGTGTCGACACGGATTGGTGACCAGCAGCAGCACCTGGCTGTAGCGCCCGAGCGCTGTCAGCGCTTCCAGTACCTGCGGCGGCAGCGAGGTAATGCCGAACACCACGATGCGCCGTGGCAATGCCTCCGGCCGCACCGAGGACGCCTGCATTTGCTGTATGAAGCGCCGATGCACGCCCGCGCGATGGCTGTGACGCTGCTCGGCCGGAACGTCATCCAACAACAACCGCCACAGCCTGGGTTGCCAACGCTGTGCTGGCGGCAACTCCTTCACCCGGTTGCGCACGCTGTCGCGCAACACGTCGTTGCGATGTTCCCAATCTTCCAGCCAATCAGCGCGGAACACCTGGTATTGATCGAACAGATCGGCCACTTGCATGGCCAGACGGTACAGACGCCGCCAATCGCCGGTGTCGCCAAGCAGCGCGCGCAAGGATGCGAAAGCCGGTTCAGCCAGGCAGGACGGCAGCAAGCGCAGCAGGCGCCATACCAGGCGGGACTTGTCGAACGGCGAAGTGGCAGGCACGGCGGCCTCGCCCAGCACGGCGCGATACACCGTCCACAGGAACCGGCCCGGCAATTGCATGTCGATCGCGGCGCTGATACCTAAGCCGCCGGCCGCTACCGGACGCGCCAGCGCCAGCTTCAGCCACTGGGCAATGCCGTTGCTCTGCACCAGCAGCAATTCGTTTTCCAGTGGTTGCAGCGGCGTGCGTTGCAGCCAGGCTGCCAGCAGGTCGCGCAGATCTTCCTGGCGATTGCCGTGGATCACCATCAGGCCGGGTTCGACGAAGGGCAGGTGAGGCTGTTGCTCGGATGCACTCACGATGGGTTGCGCTTCCTTGTTGTGAGGTTATTTGAAGACGGCTTCACCTTAGGTCGCGCGGCTTGCGGTCACCTGCATGGCGATGGTGCGGGTGCCGGGGGATTTTAACGTCAATTGCTTTTGTGCGCTTTCGTGCGGCGCGCCGGATGTGACTCGCTGGCGTGAGCGATTGGGTAAGGCTGAACATCCGGTCTTGCTTCGATCCCTGTGATATGCATCGCAAAAACACAAAGGCGGGCCGCGCATTGTCTCGCGTGACAAAAGCTTGCTGCGCAGGGGGCATGCCGTTTCACCACAGTTTCACGCCTTCAATCCAATGATCGCTTCGCGTTTGGACGTCCAGCCGACGCCGCGGGGAGCCAGTCAAAACATAAGATGGGGTGATCGATGGGGCAGGGACTTTGGGAGAGTCAGAGACCTTGGGTTCGCCATGTTGCCGTGGCTTTGGGCTATGGCCTTGCATACTTGGTGTTCCGCGCTTTGTCGCCTCCTCAATGGCAGATTACGGCTGGGCTGAGGTTCGCGGTGCTGTTGCTGGCTCCTTATCGCTATTGGCCTGCATTGATCGTTGGCGAGTCAGGTTGGTATGTCGGCTTGGGTTATATCTGCGCGCCAACATGGGGTGTGGAATGGGGAATTGCCAACGCCATACCACCCATCACCTATGTGGCGCCGGCCGTTTACTGGCTACGCAAACACTGGCCGCCAGTCCTCACCAACGCAACGCATATGAACATGGGCAGGCTGCTCAGTTGTGCCTTGCTGATCGCTGTGATCGTCATGCTGCGCGATTTTGGCGTGCTTTTGACCGCAAAAAACCTTCCGCCAAATTATGATTTAAGTTTTTTCAAGTGGGGTCCGCGCTACTTTGTGGGTGGCTTCTTGGGCATTCTCACTGTCGTGCCGATTGCTTTGCTTGGCCATCAGAAGCTCGTCATTAGGAGCTGGGCTGAACTGCAAGGCAAAATCGAAAACAGTCGTCTTCTGTTCGAGAGTGTTTGCCTGGGTTTTCCCGTTCTTGCCCTGCTGTTGTGGATTGGATATGGCGCAGCACCTAACGCCCCAGTACGGCAAATGGCTCAAGTTGCCATGTTTCTTCCGGTGGTTTGGTTGGCGTTCCGACATGGATGGCAGGGGGCCGCAGTCGGGGGAACAGCGGCAAGCTGTACGGTAATGTTGCTGATGTCGAACGCAGTATGGGACTTGAACACCCTGCAAGCTGAATGCATTTTGTCGTTTGCTATTTCGACCATGTTGATCATGGGCGCGCGTATCGGATCGCTCGATCAGTATGCTGAGCGCGACCGCATGGAAGTTCTCGCAGCGCTAGCTTTGGCCCAGCGCAGCATCTATTTGAATGAAATGCAGTTGCGCATGACGTCGACGGCGTTGGAGCAGGTCAGAGAGGATGTCCAGGCTGGGTTTACGATGATGATGGGGCGCCTTCGCCATCTGCAGCCCGCGATTGACGATCGTGGATATCGGCGGCATGCCTTGGTTGCGCAAGATCAACTTCACCGCTTGGCTGACGGCCTTTATCCCGCCGCGCTACGGGAAAGAGGCCTTCCCAGTGCTCTGCAGGAAGGTGGACTGCCACTCATGCTGAAGGAAGCGGGCCTGACCTACGCCTGCGATTTACGCGGGCCGGTAAGCAGGCTTTCCAATGCAATGCGCATGAACATCTATCGCATTGTTTTGGAAGCCGTGGCTGATGCTTGTGCGAAGAAAAATGTGAGCGATATACGCATTCAATTGCGCGTTGCGGAAAGACAAGGACGCGTTGGCGTCTTGATTGTGGCGCGTTTTCGAGCGTATCCCGCGCAGCTTGCTTTTGTTGATTGGGAGGCTTTGCTTCCGCGCCTGGTGCGTGGGACCAGCGGCCTTGGCCTGCGAGCGGTACAAGACAGAGCAGCTGTCTTCGAGGGCCGCGCGCGGACGCGGTCCATATCCCATGGACATCAGATCACCATTCTGCTGCTTGATCCCATCGTACCCGGCGTTGCGACCAGCCCCCGCCGGGTGATGGGTAGTGTGCGGGCGTCAGTGGCCGGGGGCGAGTGAACTGCAGGAAGACGGATCCTGGCATATGGCCGAGGCACTTAGCGTCGTCACACCATTGCTCTGCGGCGCAGCAGTGACAACCGTTGCACTATCCCGATAAACCGTCGTTGGCGACGCTGCGTTTATCGTAGATGTATTGGCCGCCCGCTGCTGCGGCGTCGACACGTACTGTGCATCCTCCCCAATCGGCAGCGTAATGAACTGCCCACCCGCTGTCCCCACTGCGCCAATGACATTGCCATTAATGTCATTAACCTGGATATATTTGACCCCATTCAAAACGAACACATAAACGTGCCAGTGCGGGCTCAAACTGACATCCACGGCATTGGGCCATGCCTGGCCCAAACCTGTTGCAGCCGGTTGCGCTGCCATGCTTAATCCGGAAAAGCCAAGGCCCACGAAAATACCCAGTGCTGCACGCGTAATCGTATGCATGATGTTTCTCCCTTGCATGATGGAAGGTTGGTTGAAGTGCAACGCAATCTAGTCCCCCGCCTGCGCTGGAAAAGTGACGAGCGTGGGTGTCGAATGCGCCAATCAGCAGGCCATAGAGGGCTGTGATGAACTTGTGAAAGCAGTAGTTAGCGGCTGCTATAGGTGCGGCGGCTTCCTTCCCCCTCAGAACCCCAACTCGTCATTCCAGCGAAAGCTGGAATCCAGTGCCTTTCCGCCTTAAAGTCGCTGGAATGACGAGCAAGCGTTTCCGCTTAAGCTCGGTCATTGGGGAAGGGGGCTTCATGAGCACAGACACTGTAGCTGTTTCGCCGCCGATGGAAAACCGCATCCAGCATGTCTTCGTGCTGATGCTGGAAAACCGATCGTTCGACCATCTGTTTGCGCTGTCGGATATACCGGGTATTGCCGCCGCCACGTCGAGCAACACAAATACCTACGGTGGTACGGTTTATGCGTTCGGCGATGGCGCGCCCACGCAAATGCCTGCCGATCCCGGGCACGAATTTACGGATGTGCTGGAGCAACTGTGCGGCGCTGGTGTCCATCACCAACCCGGGCAGGCTTATCCATCCATCGACAACTCCGGTTTTGTCGCCAATTTCGCCACCACCAAGGACGAAGGCACGCCCGCACAAGCGAATGAAGCCGGTGAGATCATGCGTGGTGCCGATGTTCGCTCGCAGTCTCCTGCGCTCTATCAATTGGCCACCGAATTTGTGTTGTGCGATGGCTGGCATTCGTCGCTGCCGGGCCCGACCTGGCCGAACCGGTATTTTGTGCATGGTGCTTCATCGGCGGGACTGGATCATTCGCCGACCTCGGCGGAGATGAGCGAGTGGGAATGTGTCGATGGTTTCCCTTATCCGAAGGGTTCGGTCTTCGATGCGTTGGGCAAGGGTAATTACCGCCTCTATCAGGATGATCTGGGTTCGGCGCTGGGGCGGGTGCCGCAAGTGGCATCCATCAAGGGCATCAGCTTCTTCGATATTGATGACCTGTCGCATTTCGAGAGCGATCTTGCGAATGGCTATACCGCCCGCTACACCTTTATCGAGCCGAGCTACGGCGACATCGTGCACGATACGTACGAGGGCGGCAGTTCGCAGCACCCCATGGATGGGCTAAGCGGCGGCGATCAATTGGTGGCACGCATCTATAACGTCATTCGCAAGTCGCCATTGTGGGAAAGCAGCCTGCTGGTGATTCTCTACGACGAGCACGGCGGTTTTTACGATTCCGCCAGGCCCGGCAAAGCCGTGCCGCCGAATGACGGCACCGATCAGTCCTTGAACACCAACGGCTTCTTGTTCGATGTGTATGGTGTTCGCGTGCCAGCCATTGTCGTATCGCCGTGGGTAGCGCGTGGCTATGTCGACCATACGGTGTATGACCATAGCTCCGTGCTCGCCACCATCGAGCGCCTGTTCAATCTGCCTGCACTCACGGATCGCGACAAAAACGCTAAAGACCTGCTCTCCCTGATTACCGCCACCTGCCGTGCGGATTGTCCGCAAGGAATCGGATCATGAACCAGGTACCCACCCCAGACCCGCGCGATAACGAGCCCTTGCGCGACGGCAGTCCGCTGATGGGCTACCTGCATATATTGCGAAAGGCGCACATGGCCTTGGTGGGGCGGGACGAGGCGCATCGGCGCTTCCATCTCATGTCCACTCGGGGGCATGCCAGGAAGTACATCGAGGAGCTAATGCCGATGCTGCTCAACGAGCGCGTCAGGCACCGCCTGAAACGGCACGGAGCGCACGGACACTGACGAGGAATGTGACAGGAAAAAGTCGTTTGCAGGCTGCCGACCGTGCCGTGCATCTGGCGCCAGTCCGCGTGCTAATGTTCCGGCCGCGGGAGCACGGTCAATCATTCTGACGTCTGGTCAAGGCAGTGCCTTTTTTGTTTGAGGGCACTGCGCACAGGGGGGAAAGGATGTTCGACGGAGAGCTGACTAGCTTCTGGAATTCGCTGCAGCGGGCCGAGCAGCGAATTGAAGCCGAAGCCACCGAAGCAGAGCGGCAAGTCTATAGAACCATCTACGGCTACAAAAGCCGCGTGATGCGTCTGCGCGCCGCCTTGGCCGCATCCGGCCCTATCGCACGACAAACGGTGGCCAGGAAGCTGGAAGGCATCAAGCTGGATGCCATCTGGGACATCCTGTTCGCTGCCGTGCGGGACATGGCGCTTTACTACGGTGGCAGCGTCGTGCTCGGCACGGCCGTCGGCGCCGGGTTGGGTTCACTGGCCGGCGGCGTCGGCGCCATTCCAGGCGCCGCCATCGGCGCCGAGGCAGGGAGCCTGCTGGGCGAATGGGTACTGATGTTTCTCGGCCTGAAGATGCTCGCCGAAGGATTGGTCAACACCATTCCGCCAGCGTTGCGCCTTTACGTGCAGGGCTTCCGTATCGCATGGGGACCGGTCGACAGCGACCGCCCCGACGCCCGCTACAGCGCCGACTATCACCACGGCGAAGACATGGCGGCGCATCGCTTCGCTGATGGGCATGTGCTGCTGATCATGGCGATCCTGATCGCGATCGTGGCTTATCTGTTGCGCGGCAAAAGCGAAGAAGCGCTGATGCAGGCGGTGCGAAAGAGCGAACGCCTGGGCACGAAGATGGCGGATTGGTTGGCGGAGAATAAGGATAGGTTGCTTAAGGAGGAGAGTTTGAAGCCGAAGGTGGCGGAGAGGGCGCCTTCGCAGGAGGCAGTGTCAGATCCGCTGGGTAAAAAGCGAAATGTACCTAATCCACCAAAGGCCCCGGCTGCTTCAAATTTGGCAGATGTATGGAAGATGAGACCTACGGAGCGTGGTAAAGCTATCGAATCCTATCTTGCGGATACCGAATATAGTGATGCTAACGGTTGGTACCACATAGGCGCCGAAAATAACGGCTATTTCCCGCTTGTGGATTTCCAGCAGGGTGACACGTTAGTTAGCCTGAAGACCGTAAACACGAACGGTTCCTCTTGGATGGGGGATATGCAAACCCACATCGATGATCTCGCTTATAATGGCGCCACTGTTGACGGTCGGCCTGCCAACATGGTCCTTGATCTAAGAGTTCAGCCAGGTGGGGCTCAAGACGCTGCATCACTCGTGCAATACGGGCAACAGCAAGGTGTAACTGTCCTCATTAAGGAATTTCCATAATGCCCATGGGTGCTGACAAAGTCGAAATGGTTTTCAGGCTTGATTCGCTAAACGCTGTAGATGTGGCTAGACAGGGCTTGGATGCTCTTGGTTTGCAAGATGCGCAAGTCAAGCTTTATGGAAAGGGGATGAATGCCAACACTGCATTGCAGAAGATTGCGAAAGACGGCAAGCCTTTTTTTAATATCGAGACGGACAGTGCATCAATCCATTTCTCGACAATGAAAGCCTATCAACAGCAACTCCTTACTATATATAAAAAAGCCGGACTTGAACTCTCTGCCTGGGAGAAGGTTGTGGAGTCTTTCATGGGCTACGAGGGTTTTACGCTAGCCTGTCTTCAAAATGATGAATACATGCTCTGGCAGAACGCCGCAGACCCTCTTCAATATCAGGCAGCCGGCAGGAGCTACAACCACCTCCCGCTCATATCAAACGGACTGCCTAGTCCGCTGCAGAAGTTGGTTGTTGATACGTCACGTAATCCTGGTCGAAGGATTATTAAGATCGGCTACGTAGAAATGGTTGGCCATGTGATGTGGTTTGGCAGGCCGTTCTGGAGCTTGGTGGGTGAGCGTCATCGCGAAGCTGTGCTTACTTCCGTTGCATATCAAATCACTCAGATGCCAAACGAGATCGTTCGCGTAATCGCCTCGAATCAACCGTTTAGTGATGACACCAGTAAGGCTGAGCAAGAAGATCTTCGGCGGCTTCTTTTTAGCACGTAGGCTGGGATGAAATCCCAGCATTGAAACTCTAACGAAGCTGAGATTTCATCCCAACTTACGCTCTTGATGTGCCTGTTCAAGCGAATCCAGTGCCGCAAGTTGTTCTTGATGCCGCGGATAAAGCGGGTGTGATAATCAGAGATGTTAACGGGACCGTTTGCTATACTAAATGAAAGATTCCATCACTTATTGCAAATCATGGTTCCGGGCAAAGAAGCGGCCAACGGAAATATGGTCAGAAGAGAAGGCCAGGGCGGCGCATACGTCAAAACAGCTTTACACGGCTCTGATAGGTTCTCCAGGAAATCCTTCTTGCTTTTTGGAGATAAATGACAAATTTGTGGGCGTTGGATTCCTCGATGAAAATTTGAGGGAGTATCTTTATTATTCTTTTAAAGAAGTAGAGCCCGGCAAGCTATTTTTTAATATGGCGACGTATAGGGAATTTAATGGCGATACCGATAAGGTGCTTGCGGGTACTACCTACATCTTTAATCGCGATGGATCGGTCAAGGTCCAACGGCAACACTTTGAGCCAAATAAAATTGAGGCCATGGATACCTCGGCGGACATCTCTGGCAATTATTCGTCCTGGCCGGAATTCGGAAAATATGACGAGCTGATTCGGGTCGAGCGTAACATTGCAAGTAGTTGAATCAGTCCGTAGGCTGGGATGAAATCCCAGCACCAGAACCCGAGCAGAGTTGGGATTTCATCACAGCCTACGCGCTGGAGTCCTTGAAATGCTTCTTTCCATGCAGAGCCTAAGCGTCAGTTGCTATTGGTACGACAGGCCTTTGTCTGGCAGGCAGTTCCTGGATCAAGTAAAGCTTTTTTTGGAAAATATCCGCGAGGCTTTTCCCGGCCTATCTGTGCTGAAAGTTGTTCGTGATCCCAAGAAGTCGACTGGAGTTGTCAAACAGGATTTTTCTAACTTTGACCACGAGGTCGTGGCGTCCTTACCCAAGGATTGGGCATACATAAATGAAAATCCGGAAGATAAAGAGTTCTCCGATAGCTGCCATCCTGCTATCAGTTTTCGGACGGCGTTCGTGTTGGGCTCGACTGGCGAGAATGCGGAGCTTTCAGTCCAGGTCAGTATAGGAAGCAATGGCCGGAATGCAGACAACGCCATTATTCATATCACACCCGAGTTTGAATCGGATGATGTAGCTAGAAAGTTGCTGGATATTGCTGTTTCATTTTGGAAGCCCCATCATGCGACCGTTACGCGGTCAGAAATTGATAACCTGCTTCGCCAACCCATTGGCGACGTGCGTATAGGGTGGCTAACCTATTTTTCGGATGCCGGCGTTTTGAATCATTTTCCATCTGATATGCGAGCAGAAAAATTTCATTCTGGCGTTCTCGTCCAAATGATTACGGGACCCATATCGGCTGCTGATAAAGATGGGGTTGATAGCCTCAGAGAGGCCATAAAAAGGCTCCAGCCCACTGGCATTTTGATGAATCCGAAGAAGGTCCAACTAAAGCGAGCTTCCAGCGATGTTAGCCATAAGCCGTGACTTTTGGTGATTGCAACCATGTGGACTGGGGTGAAATCCCAGCATCAGACTCCGAACAAAGCTGGGATTTCATCCCAGCCTACGCGCTTATTTGCCGCTGGCGAGCCCCTCGTTTGACACCTTGGAGTGATAATGATGTCGCCGCAGCAACTAGAACTAGACGACGCCATACATGCCGAAATCACTCGGTTATGTGAGGAAGGCGACAGACTTGCGGGTCATGCTCAATATGAGGCAGCGGTGGCTGAATACAACAGAGCGTGGAAGTTGGTGCCTGAGCCCAAAAATATGTGGGAGGCATCAACATGGATCCTCGCAGCTATTGCTGATGCCTGCTTCTTAATGGGTAAGCGCAAGTCTGCTAGGCAGGCCCTCGAATACGCGATGACTTGTCCTGGCGCTATAGGAAATCCCTTTCTTCATCTACGGCTTGGTCAGGTTCTGTTTGATGCAGACGAGAAAGATGCTGCTGCTGATGAATTGATCAGAGCCTATATGGGAGCTGGAGCTGAGATATTTGAAAAGGATGATCCTAAGTATTTCGAATTTCTAAAGACTAAAGCCAAGATCTGAGGCCGGTGGGAAGCCCGTAGGCTGGGATGAAATCCCAGCATCAGAACCCAACCGAAGCTGGGATTTCATCCCAGCCTACCCGCGCAATCAGCGATTCGAATAAATCGAAGCAACCCTAAGCTTCGATAAGCAGCGAACGAAGCAAGCGCTGACCTTCATCCCAACGGCCAAGCCCACTGGCGGCATTGATGTGACCTGCGCGGCCGATATTGATAAGCCGGCTTCCCCACGCGTCGGCGCATTGCGTGGCGAATGCGATGTCGCTGTAGGGATCATCACTGCTGGCCACGACAATGTTGGGGCAGGGAAGTGGATCCAACGGCACGGGATGGAAGCCCTTTGCCTCAGACGGAAAACTCGCCCCGCTCGGATCAGGCACCGCGACAAGAAGAGCGCCTGCAATGTGAATGGAAGTCCGCGCCAACCAACTTGCCACCACCAGGCACCCGAGACTGTGCGCAGCAATCAGCATGCCCGGCTCGGCACGTTGAGCGGCAAGCTCCAGCGCGTCTACCCACTCAGTACAGACAGGATGCTCCCAATCGTTCTGATGAACGCGGATATATCCATCCTGTGCGGATTCCCAGTAGCTCTGCCAATGCGTTGGGCCGGAATTGCCTATGCCAGGTACCAGCAGTACGCGGCTTGGTGCGGTGTCATGGGTCTGTTGGGTTTCGTGCATGCTGCCATCCTCGATGAAAGACCGATGCCGATCGTGTAGCCAACATTCGCTTCGAAGTGATGATCAATCACGCATCTCCCCAAAACAAAACAGCGCTTCACGCCGCGAGGCATAAAGCGCTGTTCTGTCTGAAGGGAATTGGTGGAGCGGAGGAGGATCGAACTCCCGACCTTCGCATTGCGAACGCGACGCTCTCCCAGCTGAGCTACCGCCCCACGCGAGCTGCACATGTTAGCAGCGGCGCCGGGGAAGCGCCAAGCCCTCGTCAACCGGGCAGCAGGTCGGTAAGGCCGTGATACAGCAGGCCGCGGCGCCAGCCTTCCAGCGAATCGGGCCATTGTGCCGTAACCACGAATTCTTCCAATACGCGGCGCGAGCAGAGCAGGCCGGCAGGTAGATCGAGTTCGGCAGCGAGGCTGTCCACGTATTGCTTCATGTTGGCCAGGGCTTGCTTGGCCTTGCCTTGGGGAATGGGCGGGATGGGACGGGTGCTGGCGATTTCTTCGGCGCTGACGGCTGGCTGCAACAGCTCGAACAAGTCGGCGCGTTGCGGGGAACGCAGGGCGCGCTGGCCGGAGCAACGGCGATCCAATTCTTCCTGATGTCGCGGCGGCTGCTGGGCGAGGCTGAGCGCCAGCGCATCTTCCAGCAGCCAAGGGCGCGGCTTGTCCAGCAGCCGTGCCGTGGCATCGCGCCAGAGCAGGATGCGTCGCAAAAGCGCCTGCTGTTCGCGTGGCCATTCGGCGGCGCCGCGATAGGCAAGCTGCGGTTGTGGATCGCCTTCGCGCTGGCAGCTTTTGCGCTTGAGTCGTTCGCAATCTTCCGCGTGCCAGGTGGTGCGATCGCGTTGCGCGAGGCGTTCGGCGAGTTGTTGATGCACCGTTTCGAGATGGACCACATCCAGCGTGGCGTATTCGCGCTGTGAAGCGGTAAGTGGGCGTTGCAGCCAATCCGAGCGCGTTTCGCCCTTGTCCAATTCGGCGCCAACCAAATCCGCCACCAGCGCGCGATAGCTCATGCCCAGCCCCATGCCGACGAAGGCCGCGGCAATCTGCGTATCGAACAGCACGCGCGGGCCTTCCGGCAGGTGGGGCGACAGCGTTTCCAGGTCTTCGCTGGCGCTGTGCATCACGGTGATCACATTCGCCTGCTTGAGCGGCTGCAAGGCGTTGCCGATCTCAAAGGCGACTGGGTCGACCAAGGCATAGCGGCCGTTCAAGCCGAGCTGCAGCAAGGCGAACTGCGGATAAAAAGTATTGCGCCGCATGAATTCGGTATCGAGGGCAAGCACGCCGCCGGACGAAAGCTCGGCCAGCCACTGTTCGAGTTCGTTGTGTTGGCCGATCCAGTCTGCCTGGGGCGGCGGTGAGAGCAGGGGCATGTGCGTTCCTTCGAGATCACGGAACGAGCGATTCGCGATTGCTCCGTCATCGGTGGTGCCATATGGTAAGCAGCGAACCATAGCAGGCCAGCCGCGGAACGCCCACCATGCCGAGCAAGGAAACCGTACAACGCCAAGGGGTATTCGGCGGCGCGCTTGGTGTGCTGGTGCTGGCATTCGGGCTTACCTATCACTTCTTCCCCGAGCTTTTTCACGTCAGCCCGGAAGAGGTGGCCAACCCCAGCGTACCCGGTGTGGGCCGTGCGGCACCGTCGATCCGCGCGCAGGCAACGCCCGTGGCGCCTTCCGTGCAGGAGGAACTCAACGCCGGCCCGCCGTTGACGCTGGCTCCCACCGCAGTGATTGCCGCGCGCCTGGCGCGAAAGCCGGCGCCGTTGCCCGAGCAGACCAGCGCCGATCCACCGGAAGTGAAGGCCTTGGTGGAAAAGGCGGACAAGGCATTCGAGGCCGGACATATTGCCGGCGACAAGAACAGCGCCGCCGCTTTGTATCTGGCAGCGCTCAAGCTCAAGGCGGATAGCCGCGCCGCCGTGCAGGGCCTGGATCAGGTGCGCACGCATTTGATGGCGCAGATCACGCAGGACATTGCCGTCGGCGATTCGGAATCGGCCGGCACGCTGCTGGATAACCTCAAGGCGCTGCCCAATACCGCTAACGACCTCGCACCGCTCGAAGCCAGCATGAAGACGCTGCTGCAAGTGCGCCCGATGCTGGCGCAGGCAGCGTCGTTGTTGCAGCAAGGCAAGGCGGACAAGCCGGCCGGCGACAACGCGCTGGAAGTGTATCGACAGGTGCAGAACCTCGATCCGCAGAACGCGGTCGCGGCACAAGGCATTCTGCAGGTGCAGCGCGTGGTGCTCGATCG
>Ga0055535_1001192_pt1 | contig 14994 bp, 19 predicted proteins | sample Araplaol_mTSA_r2_FD_54992 | JGI IMG/M metagenome (GOLD analysis project Ga0055535, IMG submission 54992) | Arabidopsis root microbial communities from North Carolina, USA - plate scrape CL_Col_mTSA_r2 | ecosystem: Host-associated > Plants > Roots > Endosphere | place: USA: North Carolina... | reverse complement strand
GTTGACGTCCCTTCTGATGGAAATACGAACGCCGTTCTATGGGACGGTGGATTTGTTTCGTGAATTCTCTGGCTGAACCTGCTCGCTTCTTGTAGCGGCCGTCGTTTCGTCTAGCCATCTGGCCACGTCTTCGGCCATCGCAAACCAACCGCGCCGCCCGTCGACTGTAAACATTTGGATAGGGAGTCGCCCTCGGCTACGGGCAAGGCGGAGCGCGTCCGTACTGGCGAAGCCAAGCAGCTTCGCTGTCGTGCTGGCCGAAAGCATCCATCCGTGTGCCTTCAGCAGCATCTGGAATGTCGGCGACTCGTGCACGCGTCCTCCCCGATCGGTTCCGGTCAGACCAGCTCCAGGCCAACCTAGTACCCTCTCAGATCAACGTCAACCATTTGTTTTTATTGGATTTGTTGCGCGTCATAGTACGTTGCGGTTACTCGTAACACCACTTCGCTCCAACCTATCGAAAACCCTCGAATTTTCGGACGGGTTCAAACGCCAACACGCTTCTTTAACACGGGAATCTGAGCAGCCGAGTTTCGCGGGGTCGAAAAAGGCGCGCCATAGGTGAAAGGTGGCGTCTCAGCACCTGATAACGGGTCATGGTGAACTTCCGGTGCAGCTTGCCGCCTCGCAGTGAGCACTAGCGCAAGCTCGGTCATCACCGGCCCATACCCATCATTGGGAGGCAAGCAAATGAGCTCGCAATCCACCATTCTTTTTCTCGAATTGGACGGAGCGCTGTACGACCAGCGCATAACCGATCAGACAGCCCCGGGTGCGATCGTTAGTTCTGGAGCGCAGATCCTGGCTGAGATCGCCGCACCTTATGTTCATCAGCTGGAGATTGTGGTGACTGATGCGGCCGCGTTGCACTCACCCCTACAAAGGTTTCGTGAACAGCTCCCAGAGTCGTTAGCAGCAAGGGTTATCGACTCTGTTTATTTGGAAGAACTGACAAACGCTTCCTGGAGCGACTATCACTCAGCCCTGGCCAGTCGGTATGCGTGCATCGTACTTTGGTTACGCCGTCGCCGACCGCAACACACGGATGGTTGGCTTGCCCTTGATGCGGGGCATGATTTGGATTCTTGGCATGCTGATGAGTTATATCGTTTGGTCTGCGGACCACTTTTAAATCCAAGCGTCCAGCGTGCGTTAGCGGAGACGCTTAAGGCGCAGCAGAGAGGAACATCTTATTGACCATCTTGCGTCTAGTAGGGGCATCTCTCTAGCGAAGCTGGCTAGATCGCTCACAACACATTGCTTCCGACGGAATTGTTCGAACGTATCAGCGATCTCGCGCCGATGGCATCAATCTTCGTGAGCTGATTAAGGTAGATACAGATAGCTTGCGACTAGTGCGATAGCGATACGGTTTTATTATTCCACGATCGACGGGTAGAGGTTTGGTGTCACTGGTCAACTTGTAAGTGAACGGACGACTGCCTCCATCACCGGAGGACAAACTCCATTGCCTAAGAGCTTGACCTTGTCTCGCCTACTTCCGCGATTTGGCTTTGCGCCATCGGGGTAACCCATGGCCTTTCGGAGTTCAGAAACTTGCAACATGCGGAATGTCGGAGTGCCGTCGACCCTGCGAACAAGCCCGAACCTATCGACCGTGGTCAAGTGTTGCTGCTCAGCGATGGCTACGCGGCCTATACCGCCTACAGCAAACAGATGGGCGTCACCCACGCCCAATGCTGGGCACACACGCGTCGCCACTTCTTTGACGCGCGCAAGAGCGATCCCCAGGGCGCCGACGCGGCGTTGGCACGTATCGGCGCCTTGTACGCCATCGAAGAAACCATCCGTCGCAAGAAGCTCACGGGCGAGGACAAACGCCACTACAGGGCCACGCACAGTCGCCCCGACGTTGAAGCGTTCTTCGCATGGGTCGAAGGACAACTGCGACGACCGGACTTGGTGCCCAGCCTGCCGTTCGCCAAAGCGCTGGCCTATGCGCGCGAGCGGCGCGCGGCCCTGGAAGTGTTCCTCGTCGATCCGGACGTGGCCATCGATACCAACCATCTGGAGCGAGCGCTGCGCGTGATTGCGATGGGACGGAAGAACTGGATGTTTTGTTGGACCGGACTGGGGGCCGAGCACGTGGGCATCGTGCAAAGCCTGCTGGTGACGTGCCGACTGCATGAGATCGATCCGTACACTTATCTGGTCGATGTGCTGCAACGGGTCGGCCAACATCCGGCCAGTCGAGTCGAAGAACTCACCCCGCGGCGGTGGAAAGAATGCTTCGCTGACGATCCGCTGCGCTCGGATCTGGATCGGTATGGGCCGGGCGGTTAGGCAAGTACGCCGCTGAGTTACCGCTTACCGCCGATTGCCCCGCAGGTCTCAATTATTGAGAGAGGCAGCCGAGATAGTAAACACCATGATTTATTCGACATCCACAAACCTTGTGGGCATACTGCATTCTCAGGGGTCGTGCGAAACGGATTTGGCACGAAATGTGCTTATTTTCTGGGTTATGCATGTCGTTCTGACGGTATCCGCAAGTCGGGCCTACTGGAATTGACAACTGACGGAGAGTATCCAGATGAAGCTTAAAGAAATCACTTCGGGCGAACTGCCAGACATCGGTCGACCAGTTGCGGAATGTGTCAACTCTGGAGAGTGGACGCTATACAGGCCGTCGCCTGCGAGTGGCGAGACGAGCGATAACTTCTTCTTGAAGATGGGGCCAGAAGTTTACGTTTTGGACAGCCGTGGAAAAATTGTGCGTATCATCGGGCGCGATGCGTCACCTGCGATGGATGAAGTTTTCTATTTTTCCGATTTGCCAAAGCCTCAATCGCTAAGCAACGGCAATCTGCGACTGACCTTCCACTAACGCGGCGCTGGTCATGACAAAAGGACTTAAGTCGTCCAATACGAAATGGATCCTCTTCCTATCTAGCGACTCTGAACCTGAAGATCGCCATGTTTACGACTTGGCATTTGGACTTAAGTGTTTGGAAGATGCTGGAATCAGTGCTAGTGATATATCAATTTATATTGATGGATCTGATCGGTCGCATCTTTCCTCGCAAATGGCTCTTGGTTCGCAGAATAACCATGCCATCAAGAAGACCTTCGATTTTTTTAGCGATTTGAATCACAACGATGTTGAAAATATCGTCCTGTTCGTAACAGGACATGGAAGCATTCAAGGAATTGCCGCAGCTCCGCCTATAAAACCCCATGCGCTCGTCAATGCAATCAAAGCTGCACCCGGATTGACCCGGGCCGTCATATATCTAGGCCAGTGCTATGCCGGGATATTTAACTATGTAAAGGCTGGCTCTCAGGGCAAGGGTGATCCCTGCGTAATTCTCGCTGGTGCGACGAATTTGCATTCGAGCCTAAGCTCTTCGACGACAGAACAGCTTGTCGGTGGAGATGTGACATGGCCAGCAAACCTATTTTTGCTTCACGCATTCAAATGGATCACATCGCCTACCGACGTTGATGGTGATGGTCGCGCGACCGTGATTGATTCGTTTAAGTATGCAGGCGCAATGTCAAATGACGACAACAAAAGGCTCAAGGGAGGCTTCACCTATAGTCTCCCTTCGTTGCATCAAGATCACGAAAACGCGCTATATAAGTTTCGGTCGACAAATGATCAGAACGATGAGCTGTCGCTGAAGGCTGCAGAAGCAAAATACGTCCAAGCTCTCGATATTTTGCATACTCATCAGGAAAGCTGGATCTTGAATTCCATCCCAGCGCAGCTTGTCGAGTTCTAATCACTACTGTTGCTAAACGAGAAGTGCATATGGATCTCGGACACATAGCCTGTGCGCTTGACTATAGGCATATGATCGCAATAGTTATGTGTATTCCAAGATCTTTGGTGTGACGCCGTAAGTAGCGCGGTCGTGGCGCACCTAATTAACCCCTCGGGGCGTAGTACGTTTCGCTGGCGCTCAACAATTCAGCGCGGAACATCACCAAAGGTCCAGTTCGCCAGGCTGACAAATCGGTGAAAGTCGCAGCCACGTGCTGGACAAACGACGCTTGGAGAGACCATCCCGTCAGCGGATACCGCATGACCTTTGAGCGTCAGGCCGTGGCCACGAGGGCAAGTCATCTCAGCCTTGAAGCGCCTTACTGTACTTGGATGACACGGCTTCCACTGCAAGCTAGGAGCATCCCCATCGCCGTCGTATCGCGAGATTAGGATCCGAGTTCGTATGTCACTCCTGAGGACAGGAGTTTCGACCACACTCTCCCTACTGACCGAATCTCTGTCGAAAACAGTCGGGCGAAACCAAGACAGCAGTTGCTGAACCCAGCGGAGAGTCATTTTAGACGGGCCCTTGATTGCCAAAGAGGTTCATAAGGCGAAATGTCATGGCTTGGGTACTTACACCATACTTCTCCGCCAACATCAGAACGTTGTCCGGATCTTCAAAGTCCAACTCAAGCTTCGAAACATCTCGCGACAAGAAATCTTTGGGCATGAGTAGGCTAGCCGCAAAGGTATTTGCCTCAATTTCTCGGACATCAGCTGCAGTCGAAGATACTTTCGACCTTAGATAGACACGAAATTGCTTGTCGATATGGATCTCTTCCGCTTCATGAAGCAGAAGATGGCCAAGCTCATGGGCAATGGTGAAGCGCTGCCGTTCTTTGGATTGTTGCTTCGCGACTCCAATGACCGCTGACTCGCCCTGGCGAATGAGTAGCCCAGAAACATCTTCGTCAAAGTCTCGGTAAAAGATTGACGCACCTAACTTTCGCGCGATCTGGTCTACTAGGATAGGGGTGCGAGACACTCCGATTAAAAGCTCGTCTACCAATTTATTGATGCGCGCATAGCGTGGACGCCCGGACATCATTTCGCCTTCCCAGTGCGCCTCTTAACCTCATTCACGAAGTTTGCTACAGCAGGAAGAGACTGAAGCGTCTTTTCGGCTTGCTCCGCCCTATTGGAAAGCGAAGCAGAGCTGCCTCTAAGAAGGTCAACAGAGGTCTTTCCGACCGCCGAGCAAAGCATTTCGAACTGATCCAGCATCAAGCGCTGCCTGCCCCGTTCAATGTTAGTGACGGATGTCCTAGATAGACCGACGACCTTCGCGAGTTGTTCTTGCGTCAGACCGGCTGCTTCACGCTCCTCGCGGAGCTTAGATCCGAGAAGCTCGTAATAACGTCGATTTTCCATGGTCTTGAAATATGAGAGGCCCTCCGTAGGATCGCTCCGCGGGGCTTCAATGTCAACCACACTGACATCAAATGTCAGTGTGGTTGACATTTTCTGATGTTCGTGAGACAAACATGACGGCGGCGCTGGGCCGCAAATGGAGGTCCGGAAAATGTCTCACGAACATACAGTCAGGCCTGTCGCCGTGGCGGTCATCACTACCAGCGGCACGTTCCCGAATGCCGACGACTACCGCCGCGCTTACAGCACGGAGCCCGTGAGCGACGTCTTGGCGAAGGCCGCACAGGAGCTGAAGCTCACTAATACGGAGGACTGGGAGGCCTACGTAGACAATCGCCCCATTGACCCTGCGCGCACATTTGAGCAGAACGAGTTGTGCGACATCGTTGAGATCGAATGGCACAAGCGTGAGGGCGGCGGCGGTGCATGAAACGCTCGCACGGCTCAACTTCGACGCTGATGTCGAGCTTCTGACCCCGCAGCTTGCTCGGGTCCATGGATGGATCATCCATTTCAAGACGTTCCCGGTGATTGATGTGACCTTCGATGGCACGAGGCCGCTGAGGGTTCGCCTTATGTGTGATGATTGGCCCGAGAAGCCGCCGTCTGCCGAATTGGTAAGCGCAGACGGAAGTCCTCCCCAGGGGTTGCCGGGAGGGGTATTCCATCAGGACTTACATCCGACGACCCAGAAGCCGTTTGTCTGCATGCGTGGATTCCGTGAGTATCACACACACCCAAGTCATGCCACAGACCACTGGGAGGCTTACAAAGGACAGGACGGTATGAACCTGCCGGGGCTGTTGGCTCAGTTGTCGCACGCGTGGAGGAAGGTGGCCAAGTGATGTCTCGACTCGTTGAATGCAGCGAACGCATTGTCGCGGAGACGATTCAGCACCTAAAGGTGGGTGGAGGAGATGGGTGTGAGACCGTCGTTCTTTGGCTTGGAAAAGACTCGACGTTGCAGGTTCGAGAGGTGTATCGCCCTGAGCAACGCGTCGCTATCGACTATTTTCATCTTCCTAGTGGTGCTGTAAGGCAGATGGTGGGACACCTGCGATCCACTAGGCAGCGGATCATTGCTCAAGTTCATTCCCATCCCGGCTCCGCATATCACTCCTCTGCAGATGACGAGTGGTCCATTGTTAGGCACGAAGGAGCGCTGTCCTTGGTGGTCCCCAGGTTCTCCGCCGACACCGTCGTCGGCAATTTCAAGGACAACACTGCGGTCTACCGACTCGATTCACGAGACGCGTGGGTGAAAGTAACGTTCTCCGACGTAATTTGTATAGGAGCCCTCGATGGATGCGTTTGAAGAAAACCTTCTCACCTTGGTGGCCGCCACGGGAATATCGAAAGAGGAAGCAGCCCAGCGCCTCCTGGTCAGAGTTCATATTTCCCATGACGACTCAGGTTTCCAGCGGCAACTTGCAGGCGACATCGCAGAGCTTCTCAGTCGGACGTTAACTGTCACCCAGAATGCCTCTGTGTGTGACATCGAGGTTTGTTTGGGCGCGGAACGAAAGACGTCAGCGCAAAAGTGCGTTCTTGTGGAAATCTCGAGCGGTTCTCTGAGCATGACCAGGATGCGCGAAGGCGCAGTTCCCGACCGAGCGAGAAATAGGATTGCCATCCACGGGCTCTTGAGAAAGATTGCAGCCTGCTACATCGCCGGCCACGCTATCGCGGCAACTTTGTCGGGAGTTAAGGGAGAAGGCGTCGATTTCGATGAACTGCCAGACGAATTCAATCTCAGGTTTGCGGACCTAGGCGTCAGTATTGCCGAGTTGCGCGATGAAATTCAGTTGCAAGACACGGTGCTGATAGGAGGCGGCGGCGTCGCAAACGGCTTTTTGTGGGCAGCTAGTGAGCTCTGGCTCAGTGGATCGCTCGCCATCGTTGATCCCAAGCGCGTATCACCGGGCAATGCCAATCGTTGCCTCTACTTTGATACTAATGACGCCGGACAGTACAAAGCCAGCCTCCTGGCTGCCCGTGTTAAACTGGATGAGTGTGTTCTTGAGCCGTTTGTTGGCTCGTTCAGCGACTACCTGAAGACGCGACCTGGCAATAAGGCGAGCACAGTAATTGTCACCGTAGATAGCCGCCCCGCTCGACGTACTATCCAAAGCGAGCTTCCGGCCGCTGTACTCGACGCGTCCACGACGGACATCTCTGAGGTCATAGTCCATTCGCATTCCGTTCCCACGGAAGGGGCGTGCCTATCATGTATCTACAGTCACGACAGCGACGAGGACCAGCAAGCGAGGCATTTGGCGGAAACACTCGGCTTGGATCTTTCAGAAGTGCGACAGCCCCTTATTACGGCGGCCATCGCGGAGAAGCTCTGTAGGAATTTCAGTCTCGCGAATCCGGAAGAGCTTGTCGGAACCGCCTTCGATAGTTTCTACAAGGCTAGGTGCGGCGAAGGAAGGCTATTCACCCCCACTGGGAAGCAAGCAGCGGCGCCGTTTGCCTTTGTGTCTAACCTCGCGGGCGCCCTACTCGCCCTGGAGCTCGTTCGATTTCAGTCAAATCGCGCGTCTGTGAGCCGGGAGAACTATTTTTTTTCAAGCCCGTGGAAGGCCCCGCATCGCCGTTTGCGCCGCAGACGACCGCGGCTTCCGGGTTGCGAGTTCTGTGGATCTCACCATGCCAGCCTGGCCCTAAAGGCTACATGGCCGGAGCGCTTCGCTAGCGATTGAACCTTATTTCAACTTAACAGGGGACATTGTGGACGGACAGGACTCAGCAGAAGCAGGTAGCGTTCAGCATAAGGGAGCGGCGTACAAGTGATATCTATGACTTCAACTGGCGACTGACCTTAGGCCTCCTATAGACGGAGGTCATGCTTGTTGCAGCCGCCCACAGGGCTATTAAGGCTTAGACATCAACCAAGGAAGATCAATGGAATTTGAACTTGCCCGGGATACGGTCCGCTTCGCGGAGAAGCTGATAATTAAAACTCGGACACCTCGGGAGGGTAATGACAGCGTTGCGATTTATCTCGACACACTTCTGGTTGGGCCTTGGTTAGTCATGGCTGGCGCCGCTTTGTTGGTACGTCGCTTCTGTATGGTGTTGCTAGTTGCAGTTATGCTTCTCATCTTCTTTTGGATAGTAGGGCGTGGGATCTCATGGCAGCCAGTCTCGTCCGCTTTGGCAATGGCAGTGGGTGTCGTCTATTTTGGGTTACCAAGCCGAACAGTGACGGCTGGAGTCACGGCGAAAAATATCCGCTTGTTGTCGGGTTTCATTTTAGACACGGCACCCGATGACGCTCGATTGGAGCGACTTCAAGCAGGGATATCCTTATTGCGAGGTCAAATCACTGACAGGCTAGGGCGCTTTAATATCGTGATCGGGATTTGCTGGGCGGCACTATTTGGGTATGCGAGTGCCCACGTGCTGGCTCCAGGGCTGGCTCCCTCCATATTGGGGAGCGGCATCGTTTTCACCGGCATCGCGGTGGCCTTTTTTGCCGGAATACTCGGCGTTGCTATTTCTCATGCCACGGCTGTCCGAGTGGTCTACCTGACGTTGGACTTTGCCTTGCTTGAAGCGAAGGCAGACGCTTCCAAAAAATCGTCGGGCTAATCGAAACCGGATAACGGTAGGCATTTTTTTAAGACAGATATGCCTGCTTGCCGTGTGGATGCAAACAGCCTTCCACTTGCCCACGCTAGCCGCCTCAATGTATCACTGCAGCCGTGTAAGTTGACCGACATTGCCAAACGAAACTGCCATCGTCGCCAAACACCTGGCCAGCATGGTCAGATAGATGCCCAGCCCCGCCAGCTGACTGCCCAGAAGAGGCGGCCTGCTGACCATTCCCGCCGTGCTACTGATTACGCCTGGCTTGGGACTTCCGAAGAGATTCGCCCTGCAGCTCAAGTTTGATGCTGCTGTGAATGAGGCGATCAAGGATGGCGTCAGCGACCACCGGTGCATCGATGTAGGTGCGCCACCCCTTCACTGGCATCTGGCCCAGTACGATGGTCGATACCGTGCCGACTCGGTCATCTATCAGTTCCATCAGGTCTGACCTGCCGATGTCGGAGAGGCCAGAAAGGCCAAAGTCATCCAAGATGAGCAATTGGACCCGTGAAGCATCGTTTAGGGGGAAGGAATGGATGTTGATTGGGACATCTTGGCCGATCGCTACGTGAAGCTCATCGAGGCTTCACCAAGAAGCCAACCCGAGCTAATCGGTACATCTAGCCTATGCCAATTCTAGTCGCCACTCCTATCTCGACCAAGTTCCGCGGCAAAGTACGTACCAAACGGCATCCAAGGTCTAGCATGAGCTCACAGGGAAAGACATCAGCGACGACCACCGCCGCGTCGTCGCTTAATCACCGGTGCACTATTTAAGTTTTTCTAGTAGCTCTATGAGCGCTTCCGTGCGATTGTCACTCGTGGGCGCAATGACCTCGATGTTCCAGCGTCGGAGTACGGCCTCATCGATGGGATTGGGACGTCCCGAGAGAATATAAGACGTGGGCTGCCTGGTATAAGACGATTTTTTCCACAGCTCGGACAGCTTGTAGAAGATTAAGCGAATGTTCGGGTCACTGAGGCTGTAGCCAATAAACAGCACCGAGCGGCCCAAGACGTCTGATCTAAACTTGATATCCAGAGACGACTCAAACTGCATGCGCTCCAAATAACTCGCTTCACCCAGCACAAGCGAGTTGTCGTCTTCAAAATCACCGTGAAACTTCACGATCTGCGTCACGCCGGCCTGTACCCGGGCAATATCATCGACACCCACGATCTTTGCATGGGCCTTCTGCCAGTGTTCATACGCACGCTCGATCCAGCAGTCAAAATTTGTGGTGTAAATGAGATCAAGTTGAGACTTTACAATAAGTTCGTGAGCCTTGGACTTTGCGATATCGATATTGTCCGCATGCCATTCCTTGTCGACCTCAGTGCGCCATCGCCCAAAGTGGCCCTTCTCAAGACGATAGAATTCAGCAAGCGTCGGCGCACTACCGTAAGTGCGGAAGATATCGGGATCGTAGCCAAGCTCCTCGGCCATACGATCGACAAGTTTCTCCCACGACGGGAGGCCCATGCCCATAGACACACCAGCGCCGACAAAAAGAATAAGGCGTCGCTCCCGGTAGGCTTGAACTAGTCCTTCCATCAGGGTTGCTCCATTAAAAACTGTGCGAATTTGTTCAACGCAAGCCTACGCATGGAAATTTCGTTCTTCTTGTCACCGAGCTCGGCGAATGTTTGCCTGTATCCATCCGGTATAAAAACACAGTCCCATTGAAAGTTAGTGGGACCAGCCGGCGCATTGGGCACGGTTCCTGAAACCTCTCCGGTGAAGTAATGCATCTTCTTGGAATCGCAGTAGCCGATCATCGTCCTTGCAGTAACCCTGTTACTGGCGAGTCCTTGTACGAGCTTGGCAAAATTGTTCCCTTCCAGACGGTCCCAAAAGATCCTCGTTAGGCCGCCTGGCAGGCCGTTGAGAGCGTCAAGGTATAGGCCAGTGTGCTCTACGAATACCGGACGACCCACCGCGTAGAACGCTTTCAGGACTTTATCCCTGATCAGGGCTACGGGATCTTCCGTCTGGAGCTCGTGGATGTCCTTATGAAGCGGAATCACTGCAACGCCTGCAGGCCCGAGGATCTCTCGGACTTCTCGTATCTTCTCTTGATTTCCAGAAAGGAATCGCAGCTGTGTCATAAGGCTAATCCGGATCGGTTGCGGCAACGTTGGCGGAGGCCGGGATGCCTGGGACGCAAAGAGCTTCCACTAGTATTTGGTCCCACAAACTCTTCATTTGCGTTTCGTTTGAGAGATCTATCGTGGCTGTATCCAAACAGAAGGTTCGCAGGCTCGTACGCTTCATAAATATGTTGTCGTAAGCAGACCGTAAACGATCGAGATAGTCTGCATCGATGCCCCGTTCGTACGCGCGGCCACGCAAGTCAATTCGACGAAGCAACTCCTCTGTCGATGCATCGACGTACACATAGAGGTCGGGCGTCGCGTCCGGGACGGGGATTTCTTGTGAGAGTTGGTTGTAAAGGGTGAGTTCGTCGCCGCTGAGAACTAGCTGGGCAAACACGGCCTCTTTGAGCATCGAGTGATCCGCGATGACGTTACGCGGTCCCAGGGCGACCTGGCTAAGTTGCTTACGCCTATCGAGTAGGAACGTAAGCTGCATGGGAAGGGCCCATCGCGCTCGGTCCTTGTAGAAGCCACTCAGAAAGGGGTTTTGTTCGAACCCCTCTAGGCAGGTTTGGGTATTTGCACCCAGCTCTTTGGCGAGAAGACGGGCAAGCGTTGTCTTCCCTGCGCCGATTGGCCCTTCAAATGCAATGTACATCGAGCAATCCCCTTTCCCACTAGGCCCGCGCTTTAGCGCGAAATCTTACCGGCGACGCGGAAAAGGCACATAGCTCTTCTGGTCGAGGTAAATCAAATTGCCCCCTTGCCGAAAAAGTAGGAAGCATCTATGTCGACTTCGCCGATCGGAATCCCAGTTGCGAAGGTCGGACCAGACGCTTAAGACCAAACTCATGTTATTCGCCTCTACTCGCAACCTACACGAGATCCGCATTCATGCAAACGACGACACCCAATAGGACGGCAGTCATTGGCTTGTGCACCATGTTCATAGGCGTCCTGCTTCTGAGGTATTCGGCTACCGCCGGCAAGCTCGCTATGGGTCTGGGCATTCTTGCCATCGTCTGTACAGGGAGCATCCAAGGCTTTCGCACAGTCATTGTGGCGGCGGGGGGCGAGCTCTTCGAGTTAAGGCACGCCTTTCGGGCACGAAAACGCCTATGGCTGCGACGGGTCCGTCATGTGACCAAACCATCGGCCGCCGCCAGCCTCGGTTGGCAGCTCAGCATACTGCTGTTTACGCTCGTCATGTTTGTCGGCGGTGCCTTCGAGGTTTCGATAGCAGGCTTGAAGATTGCCACCGAGACCGTTAGCCGCATTGCACTGACAGTTGCCTTGTTCGATCTGTGCATCATTGGGCTGAGAGTCATGCGCTGGCCTTGGGGCCGCTCCGTTGGCAAATGGCTGAAGGCTGCCGTCGCTGCCATCCTCGCCGGCATCGCTCTCAGCATGGCTCGTCAAATCGTTGCTAGTCTTACCGGCGAGGATCCATCTAAGTTTCCGGCCACAGTAGCTTTGCTAGCCGGCTTATGCGTACCACTGGCCTGGGCGACGATCGCCACGGTCGTCGCCGCTGTCACCGTTCTTCCCGCTATGGTGCTGTCGTTTCGGCGCATGACTCGGGACGAGACACCGTCCAAGGAGAATAGCTATTTCCTCGCTCGCAGTGCCGCGATCATACGCCCCATTCTGCTGTGTCTGGCCTTGCTTCAGATCGGTTTCTTCGCGACCCCGCCGGACCTTAATAAGCATCCGCTTCTTCGATATGCCGGCATCGTCCTTCTCGTGAACATGGATTTCTGGGATCAAACAGTGTGCGGAACCCTAGATGTACTTGCCGCTCGAGTCACCGATGACCGATACCTCAGAGTCAATCCCAAAGAGAAAGTGCCCGCGCTTCATGTCGTGACTTGTCCTAACAAGGACGCCCTACCGACAGGTAGCAAAGCGTCAACTGCCGTCCTTTGGAGCACAGACTTTGCTCGCAATTTCACCAGTCCCGCCCGGAGCAGGCCCAGCGTAGGCGGCTGATAACACGAGAATGATGCCAACCGGGGATTACCCAGCCCGCAGGTTCTCCCTTGCGGGCTTTTTATTCGCCGATTCCGACGAAGGTTGATGTACAGACTATGGGGCTCTTTGCGCCCTGATCGCTACAATTTGATAAGCGATAACCATCTGATTTCAAACGCCATGTACAAACTATGCGTTGCGTTTGTACGCATAGTTTGTATCGATAAGCCTCCAGGCACACAAACTATGGACTCCTAAAAGGTACGAACTATGAGGTTCTGTCCAGTCGTGTACAGAACCCCATAGTTGGTTTGCTTCGACAAACTATGAGATCCGGCTGCGTACAAATTATGAGATCCACTTCATCGCAAAAAAATTAGTAAAATCAATACTGTATGATGCTCGACCTGGCTCTACTCAAGTCAAAACTGTTTATGCGGCGTACGGTCTCGTACGGTCTCAAATCGCTCTGCTAGAACCTTATCGAGTCGGTGTTGACCGATAAAGCCAGCTTCATTACGCGGCCTTCGCCAGTAGGGCCTGCACGGCCACTTCAGCGTTATCGATAGCCGCATTAAGGGCGTCCGGGCCGAGCACTGTGCCCTCGATCCGCACCAACTCAACGTCGGTCAGCCCAATGAAGCCAAGCAGATGGAGGAGGTAGTTGGTCTGGAAGTCGAACGGAGCATAGGCTCCCTCGGAGAACACGCCGCCAGCAGCAGCGACCAGGTAAGCCTTCTTCCCAGTCAAAAGGCCCTTTGGGCGCCCGCCGTCGTAGCTGAAAGTGACACCCGGCCAAGTGACGTGGTCGAACCAGGCCTTGAGCTGCGAGGACGGCCCGAAATTGATCATGCCCGAGCCGAGCACGATCACATCGGCGGCCTTCAGTTCATCGACCAGCTGCTGCGCGACCGCTACCGCATTGGCCTGTTCGAGGGTCCTTGCTTCGGACGGTGTAACGCGACCCTGGATATAGGCCGGAGCAATATGCGGAGCCGGATGGTTTGCAAGATCCCGCACGGTCAGCGTGCCGCCCAAACGGGCCTGGATGCCTTCGGCAATTTCCGTTGCGAAGCGGGTGGAAAGGCTGTCAGCCCCGCGGGGGCTGGAAGTAATCAGAAGGATGTGGCTCATGGAGGCCTCTAAGGATAAAATCGGAACCTAGTAACTCTTCATCTCTGAGTTACTGAGCAGTACGAAGGATCGTATGGTTCCTTTGCGAGTCCCACAAGAAGGCACATCGATGTCACCGAGACACACCGACTTACCTAAAAATCTGCCTAAGCGCGATATCGAAGACTGCCAGCCGACCCGCAAAATCCTTGATCGCATCGGTGACAAATGGAGCCTCTACCTGATCATGACGCTCGCGCATGGAGTGCGCCGCTTCAACGAATTGAAGCGAGGCATCGATGGCATTTCTCAGCGCATGCTGACGCTGACGCTGCGTGGTCTGGAACGTGACGGGCTTGTGACCCGGACGATGTATCCGACGATTCCGCCTCGCGTTGACTACGAACTCACCGAGCTCGGAAAGACGCTGTTGAATCCCGTCATGGGGTTGGTCAATTGGGCGGACAGCAACAAGTTCGCCGTCGCCGAGGCACAAAAGCGCTTTGATGCCCAATCAGAGCAGGATGTGCCTTCAAGGTGATCGAGCTACGAACAGGCCCACGTCGTCGCTCGAAGGCATACATGGGCGTGAGCTTTTCTCTACTCTGATAAGTAGGGATAAACCATGCATATCCAGTTGCGCGCGTTGGAACGACAAATTCATCTGATCAGGGAATGACCATGGGTGCGGGCGTCCGCTTACGGCTGCATTCTGGAAAGTTCAGTCATACGAACGGGCCGATATAACCTCGTCGCGCCGCGAGCGTCACCGCATGGGTGCGGTCATGGACGCCAAGCTTGCAGAAGATCGACTTCAACTGGGCTTTGATCGTTTCGCTCGAGCGACTCAGTCGCCCAGCGATTTCCTTGTTGGAGTGTCCGCTTGCAATGAGACTGAGGATTGCGATCTCCTGCTCGGTCAGGGGTTCATCGAGGACGTGAGTCGCTAGTTCGTGCGCGATTTCAGCAGATACCGCGCGGCGGCCTGCGTGAATCGAGCGGATGGCGTCCACTAACTCGGCACGGATACCATTCTTGAGAAGATNNNC
>Ga0055535_1001190_pt1 | contig 15002 bp, 10 predicted proteins | sample Araplaol_mTSA_r2_FD_54992 | JGI IMG/M metagenome (GOLD analysis project Ga0055535, IMG submission 54992) | Arabidopsis root microbial communities from North Carolina, USA - plate scrape CL_Col_mTSA_r2 | ecosystem: Host-associated > Plants > Roots > Endosphere | place: USA: North Carolina... | reverse complement strand
CAGCTCATGGCACGCGCCGACCGGGCGCTTTATCAGGCGAAGGTTTCCGGGCGAAATCGGCTATGCATCGACGACCAGCATGTTCCCGCGTGACACCGCACAAACGCCGCAGCGAAAGATGGCAGTAGCGGACCAGCCCTCCCGCGGACGAATCCGGGCTATCACGAACAACCTATGGCGGATCGTCCCCGCCTTGCCATGACGTCCAGCACTGGCCGAAGGCCGACCACCCACCTATGTTCCAGCGCGCTTCTGCCCCGTCTTCCCCCGTAAAGGTTCCAGCTCGGTTCTGGTAACGCGAGTTTGGGCCTTTCCCAAAAACCAGACGTTGCGATTCACTTCAATTCGCCGAGCGCACTTGGAGAATGACATGCAGTCTACGAAGGCCGTCCGTTCATTCCTTTCAAGTTCGACGTGGATGCGCATGATCGCGTCGTCGGTCTTCATGCTTGTTCCAGCACTGGCGTCTGCCGACAACCAGGCTCACTCGATGAAGGGTCACATGATGTCCATGACGCCTCTGAGCTCAGTGCCTGCGGCGACAGCTCTTTTGAGCGGTTATGGCACCGGCGGATTCGCGATAAAAACCTCAAGCCGGGACGCTCAGGCTTATTTCAACAACGGCATGCAGCTTGCGCATGCGTTTGCGCATAAGTCGGCCATCGCGGCCTTTCGGCGTGCCGAGCAGCTCGACCCGGCTTGCGCCATGTGTGTATGGGGAGAGGCGTGGGCACGTGGGCCTACGATCAACTACACCATTAACGAATCGGTGCAAACGCAACTGGCAACCCTGGCTGATCGCGCCGCTGCGCTGGCGAAAGACAATCCGCCTTCGGAAAGGGCGTTGATTGCCGCTTTGCAAAAGCGCTACCACCAAGGTGGCGGCAGCGGGCCTGGTGATCTGGCGTTTGCGCAGGCTATGGATGCGCTATACAGCGCCAATCCTTCCGACGATGAAGTCGCGGTCATAACGGCTGATGCGTGGATGATTCCTGCGGCGCAAGACAACAGCCGCGAGCATCTGGATCGCTCCGTGCAGATTCTCGAACAAGTGCTGCATCGTTCGCCCGACAATAGCGCCGCCATCCATTTTTATATTCATGCGACGGAGATGGACGGCGTTGCGGCAGAAGCGCTTCCTTATGCAAAGAAATTGTCCGCGCTGGCGCCCGCGGCGAGCCATCTTATTCATATGCCATCCCATACCTATTTTTGGGTGGGCCAGTATCGTGCTGCAGAAAACGCAAATCTCGATGCGGTGAAAATCGATAATGACAATGCTGCGCGATTGAAGCCCAAGGGCGGCGTATTTGGCCTACCCTATCACGGCCACAATGTGCAGTATGGCGAGGCGGCGACATTGATCGATGGTGACGCGAAAGCAGGCCTCGCGTTGGCAACAGCACAGTTGCAGCAACTGTCAGCGGCCAATGCTTCCAGCTTTCTGCATCAGTTTGGATTCGTCACTGCTTACTTTGTGTTTGGGCGATTTGCGTCACCGCAAACCATGTCGGCCTTGCCACCGCCAGACAAAACGCTTCCTTACGCGCTAGCCATGTGGCACTACGCGAAAGGCGAGGTCGATGCGCGAAACGGTGATGCTTCTGGCGTTCAACGCGAAATCCAGGAAGTCGCCATCACTCACGATGACCTCACCAAGTTCGGCGACTCCGCGGCGCAAGTGCAGGCAATGGTCGATGTGGCGCGGTTGGTTCTTGCGGGCCGCGTTGCCATGCTCGAAAAACGCTGGAGCGACGCAGAAGCCGCCTACCGCAAGGCTGCCGACATCCAGGAAGCGAAGCTGGGTACGTTCAGTGATCCGCCAACCTGGTGGTACCCCGTACGCAGAAGCGTCGCTGCTGCCCTGCTCGCCAAGGGCGATCCGATGGCGGCGCAGGCCGAAGTGAATCAGGCGCTCTTGCACTGGCCGCTGGATCCACAGAGCCTGAGCATCCTGGCGGATTGCCAACAAGCGCAGGGGCATACGGAAGAAGCCAAGCAGCAGCATGCGCTTGCCCAGGCCAATTGGCTTGGCGATGCTGCCGCTCTACCGATGGCGCAGCTTTAGCCGCGGAAAAAAACCATCGTGGTGAGGCATCAACCTCAATAATCCCGAATATCCAACGCCATAAAACAACGCGCGCTATATCCCTGGTCCGTTGCAGGCCAATGCAACTGCGCCAGCAAACGATCACCGCCCGGCCATGGCTCGTTGTCCAGCAATGCTTCGGCAACTACCGAGCCGTCGTCTTCGCGACGATGGAACAAACGGACCCAATGCAGCTGACCACTCAGCGATTCGTTACGCAGCGCGTCCTGCACGGCCGATAAAAACCCTTCGGGTGCCGCGATACCGTCCCGGCTAAACGCCAGCGGTCCGACGAATACGTCCCAGCTGCGCGCACCAAGTTCCCAGCTTTGCACTTGAATGCGGCGATCATCCGTCACATACCAGCACGCGGCCAACAGCACGTATAGAACATTCTGCTCGAACGCACGTAGCGCATCGCGTAGACCAGCCGCGCCACTGCCGTTGCCGGCAAAACTTTCCTCGATATGGCGCTCCTCGCTGATCACCACATCCACATCCAATCGGCCCGGTGTGCCTGCGCCGCCGTCCTGCCAGTTCGCGCGCACGGCGGGGAAATCGCCATCCGTCACCAGCCAGTCCTCGTCCACATCCAGCTCCACGTCGTGACGCTCGAACAGGTGAAGCAACTCGGCTTGCAAGGTGTCGGAATGGGCCATGGCGTTCTCTGAAAGCGATGTCTACGGAGTCGGAGACGCATTGTCACCCATCTGCGATGAGATGGTGGGAATATCAGACACGCCTGCATCGGCACGACCGAATAGAGCCGCGCAGCCAAGAAGCCGCGCAGCCCTTGCATACCATCAGCCCCTGATAAACGCCAACAGGTCCTGATTGAGCAGCTCGGCATGCGTAGTAAGCATGCCATGCGGGAATCCCTCATACGTTTTCAACGTGCCGTGCTTCAACAGCTTTACCGAGAGCGGTCCCGCATCGTGATAAGGCACCACCTGATCGTCCGTGCCATGCATGACCAGTGTCGGCACTTCGATCGCTTTCAGGTCTTCGGTGAAGTCGGTTTCTGAGAAAGCCTTGATGCCTTCGTAGTGCGCTTTTGCGCTGCCCATCATGCCCTGCCGCCACCAGTTCTGGATCACGCCTTCGATCGGCGTTACGCCAGCACGATTGAAGTTGTAGAACGGGCCGCTGGGAACATCGCGGAAAAACTGCGCGCGGTTGTCCGCCAAGGCCTTGCGAAGGCCGTCGAACACTTCAATCGGCAGGCCCTCAGGATTAGCCGGTGTCTTGAGCATGATCGGCGGAACGGCAGCCACCAGCACCAGCTTGGCCACCCTGCCCTGTGGCTGCCCATGCTTCGCCACGTAACGCGCCGCTTCGCCGCCGCCGGTGGAATGGCCGATATGGATGGCATCCTTCAGGTTGAGATGTTCGGCCACGGCTGCTGCGTCAGCGGCGTAATGATCGATGTCATGCCCCTCGCTCACCTGCGCCGAACGTCCATGGCCGCGGCGGTCATGTGCAATCACCCGATAGCCGTGCTGAAGAAAGAACAGCATTTGCGCGTCCCAGTCGTCTGCACTCAAGGGCCAGCCGTGATGGAACATGATGGGCTGACCGTGCCCCCAGTCTTTGTAGAAAATCTCCGTGCCGTCTTTCGTTGTTACAAAAGGCATGTCGCTCTCCTCGGCGTGCGAGTGCTGTGGGTGGATAGAGCTTGGGAGGGTTGCATCTCGAACTTAGGCATAAACGATGAAATTATGTTGACAGCGTGGCATGGCATTGGCGTATGGCGAGCGCCGATGAATCAGCACGACGCAATCCAAAAGCGTCATCCCGCTAAAAACACGGGCATGGCGGCAAACCGCCGCCATGCCCGTTGCTTGCGATGGGCAAGACTCAGAACCCAAGCAACGAAATACGCGTCGCCCAATTACTTAGCGCACCCCGCGTACCGCCGCATTGAAACAACGGAGACGTCAGGTACTCGGTAAGCGTGCAGGTCTGCGCGATGTATTCCGACGCAATCCAGATCTTGTTGCCATCCACCGATGCCGCACCATAGTCGCCCCAGCGCGGGCCACCGCCGAAATAAGGAATACCGGTAAAGCCATCCCACGGGCCGGCGCCCGCAGCAGCGATGTGCACATCGCCCGCACCGATCCGCGCATCCAGGCTCGCATAACCGGCGCTTGGATAATCGTTGGGACCGACCACGGTAAACGCAATGACACCACGTCCGCTCTGCGTAACAGCCGCGGCACCATACGTCAGGTTGGCATCGGGCAACGCCAGCGTGTCGTTGGCAAAGAGAAAGCCGGACTCGGGATTGATCACGAAATAGTTGATGCCCGAACCATGGCTACCGTCGCTCAGCAACACGTCGGTATCCAGCGTGCCCCAGAGTTTGCCGTTGGCATAACTTACCTGCTGCATGCGCGAGTCGTTCACCGCCAGCTCGCGCGGCCCGGCGTAGACGTTATTGGGATAGCCGAGGAAATTCGGCGCGCAACCGGTCAAGGCAAAGCAGTCGAGCAATGGCGTGCTGCCTGCTTTTTGCTGCGCCAGGCTGCTCGGCACGGCGTACGTCTGCACGGTCAGCGGGAATACGTTCAACGTCACGTTGGCGGGCATGAAGTCGATGGCGCGCGTGTTTGACACCGACCACAGCCAGATCGTGTTGGACGTACCCGACGCGTTGAACACGGCGTCCGAGCTCAGCAGATATTCGGTGCCACCATGCCCGTGGGCATACTCCCCGCCCGTCGAGACGGCCGGCCATACCGTAAACGCAGGCGCCGGAATACTTGGATCGCCGCCGTTGAACAACACCACATTCGGTGACGCGGCACCCGACGCCAGCGCCTGCTTGGAGATAACGTAGATCTGCGCGCCATAGAACCCGGAGCTAAACAACGAGAACTCGTTGGTGGTCAGGAAAATGGCATGCGCATCAGCGCCGATGTGCGGGTAATCGCCCAGGCAGTAGCCAAGGGCACAGCCGTGATCGGGCGTACCTTGCGTGCCGTTGTTCTGCACCGGCAAGTGATAGATGTTCCACGCACCGGTGGGATCGGAGGTCTGGCTGACCGCGATATCCAGATGATTGGTACCCGCCAATGACGACGTGGTGCCGATGCGATCCAGCGTCAACGCCACCTGGAACCAGCGTCGCGTGCTTGCATCGTAGTAGCAGGATGGATCGGTAAGCTCCGGTCCGTATGCACCCGTGCTGCGATCGATCGCCGCCGGATAGCCGTAGAACGTATTGAGAGCCACAGGCCCCACCAGCTCGTTACCGTGGCGGTCATAGATGGCCAACACGTCGTTGACGCTTTCCATGACGAAGCCATTACCGGCACACAGCCCTTGGTCGGGCGGCTCTACCGAAAACTGATTGCCGCCATTGGCGTAACGCTGATCGTGGAAATCGAGGCCGTCGAGGCCGCCGAGTAATTCCGGGTGCGACTTGGCGCGCCAGGCATGCCCCATCCGGTTAATGCCGTCATGCCCCTGGGCAATCGTGCGATTCACTCTCGGCTTGAATCCGGCGGTGAGGGCAAAACCCAGATCGGTATCTCCCCCGGCCATGGCGGGATCCAATTCCAGGCTGGTCAGCGGTGCGCCTCCCAGCGGAGTGGTCACGGGTACGGTGGTGCCTCCTCGTTGCAGTTTAAGCGTGGTGGGAGTCGCCCCCATGGCACAGGTAGCGAACGCCATCACCGCCACTGCGATGAGCAGTCGAGTCTTCATAGGACTGGTCTCCTGTCGTTTCGTTAGGTGACCGCGCCCCCTGGAACGCTGATATCGGTCGCGCCGAAAAGCGTTCGCGCAAGTACGCATATTTGGATATGCGCCCGCGTACGATACGCGCTTTCGCAAGGAAATGCGTTGCCATTTTTGAGGCCGGCATCCCGCCCGAAAAATGGCCGTTCGTTCCGTAACTTACGGAGCAAAACAGCTACCTCGCCCACCGTAGGCTGAGCCCCCTCACCCGCCCGCGCAGGGCACGTAGGCTGGGATGAAATCCCAGCATCGGAAACCGCAACAAGGCTGGGATTCCAGCCCAGCCTACTCATCAGCATCGATCAATAATGATGCTTATGTCTGCTCCTTCACGCAGTGCTAGCATGGCTCATCGATCACAGCAGTGGCGATGATCTGGTAACACCGTATACCGGAGCGTGACATGGGGAAAAAAGGTGGTTATGAGGTGCCGGCGATCGTGCTGGGCCGGGGCCCGACTGCGCTTGGCATTTTGCGTTGCTTGACAATGGCCGGCATCCCTGCCTATGTCGCGTGCCCTGCATCCGATCACGTCACCCACTCGCGCTGGTATCGCCCCACGCCCGGGCGACAGGCATGGGATGGCTCACTCGGGCCACATGCCCTCGAACTGCTGCGCCAGATGCCGCTGCCAAAAGCCGTGCTGATTGCCGGCGCCGACGATGCCGCGCTATGGCTTACTGATCTTCCCCAGACCGAACTGGCGTCGCGCTACGTTCTCAGCACCACCTCGCGTGAAACGCAGGAAATTCTGCAGGATAAATCGCGCTTTGCCGCGTTTCTGGAAAGCGCACAGATTCCGCATCCCCGTACCTTTCGCATCGAGCGCGATGCGGATATCGACGCCATTCCGTTCGACGAGCTCGACCGCGTTTTCATCAAACCGGTTAACTCGCAAAAATTCAGCGACGTCACCGGCGTAAAAGGCATCTGGGTTACCCGCAAAGACGAACTGCATGCGGCGTGGCGCCCGCTGCACGAGCAAGGCTTCCGCCTGATGGCGCAGGAATACATACCCGGCGCGGCGTCGGACCATTATTTTGTGGACGGCTTTCGCGCGGGCAGCGGCGAGATGACTGGCTTGTTCGCGCGCCAACGCGTTCGTATCTCACCACCGGATTTCGGCAACAGCTCGTACTGCCGCAGCATCCCGCTCGAACAACTGCAAACGCCCATCGATGATGTCACGCGGCTGCTGGCGCAATTGAACTACCGCGGTATTTTCAGTGCGGAATTCAAGCGCGACAAGCGCGATGGCGTTTACCGCATTCTTGAGGTCAATACGCGCGCCTGGACTTACGTGGAGTTTGCAGCGCGTTGCGGCGTCAACGTTTGCGAAATGGCGTATCAGGATGCGCTCGGCCTACCCGTGCATCACGCAACGCCTGATTACAAGGCCGGTGCGGGTTGCGTCGATTTCTATCGAGACATCAGCACCGTTCACGCACAAAGCGCGCAAGCGCGCGGCCCACTGCGGAACATTCTGTTGCAGTGGGCCGGCGCGCATTTTCATTCTTTCCGTCTGGATGACCCCAAACCAGGCCTGCACTTCGCCATGCAGGTTTTGGCGCGGCGACGGAGCGGCCGCGCGCCTGCCTGATGGCGTCAATCAGGCACGAAATTCAACGCCACGCCATTGATGCAGTAGCGCAACCCCGTCGGCGGCGGGCCATCCGGAAACACATGACCCAAATGACTGCCGCAACGCGCGCAATGCACTTCCGTGCGTGTCATGCCGTGGCTGGTATCCACCGTGGTCCCCGTACTGCCGGGAACGGGGTCGTTGAAGCTTGGCCAACCGGTGCCGCTCTCAAACTTGGTCTTGCCCACAAACAGCATCTGTCCACATCCCGCGCAAGCAAAACCACCCGCGCGCGACCCATGCAGCAACGCGCAACTGCCTGGCCGCTCCGTGCCATGTCCGCGCATGACGGCATATTGCTCGGGCGTCAACAACGCGCGCCATTCGGCGTCGGTGTGTGTGACGGCATACTGCGTCGGTGTCGTTGTTGAGTTGGGCATGGTGGTTTACTCCCAAAGACGTGTGGCACCTACGTTGGGGCGAGCTATGCGAAAGCAACCGCTTCGGCAGTACCAGGACCGATGGTTTTGCCCAAGCAAAAAAGCCCGGCGGCAGACCGTTGCGTGTAGGTATGACGCCAATCTTTCTCTAGGGCGTGGTGCAGTTTTTTGCCATCTGATAGGCATTCTGCGCTTGCGCATAAGCATCGCTGGCGGCGCGATCTTCGCTTTGCTTTACCAGTTCCGGATCGGGGCCAACGGGCATGTGCACGTTGTCCATCTGCATCTGGAAATAGGTGATGTCGGCATCCATAGACGCCAGTTCGGCGCGCTGCGCTGCCTTGGCGCATTCGTCTTGCAGCGACAGGTCGGCAAGTCTCTGTCGTATTTCCCGCAAAGTGGGCATGCGCTTTTCGATTTCTTGTTCGGGCAGCCGAAAACCCATGTTGGCCTCGGCCGAGCTCCAGTCAATCCACACCGTGGCGAGGTCGCTGGCATCGGTGCTGGTCGGCAGGCCATGTACCACGGGTTTGCGTGGCTTGTCGCCAAACGTGTCACCGGCGCTCAAGTTTGATGCCGATGCAGCAGGCACGGCATCTTGCGCAATGAACGCTTCGGCGGCTTTGGCGCGGTAATGCCGCAAGAAAGCCATGCATAGAAATATCGCGAGGAAAATCCCCGCCCCGATCAAAACCCGATTTTGCATAACGATCCCCTGATCTGCCCGGCCAGTGTTGCATAGGTGCCGTTTGAGATGTCAGTGGCATGGGCTGGAGCTGTGTGCGGCAAAGCGAATATAGTCGCGGCGATACGGCTCGCATTAACCCATCAAAGACCTGGCCCATGCTCACTGCATTCATGCGTACTCGCTGCATCGTTGCCGCACTCGCTGTCGCACTCGCTGCCACCGCCGCCCCCGCATCCGACTCCCCGCCCATCGTCACTGTCGCCACCGGCAAGCTGGCCGGCACTCATGACAGCAAGACCGGCTTGAACGAGTTCAAGGGGATTCCCTATGCCGCGCCACCCGTCGGCCCTTTGCGCTGGAAGCCGCCGCAAGCGGTTGCGTCGTGGGCCGGTGTTCGGCAAGCCGATCGTTTCGGGCCACGCTGCATGCAGCGCCCGATCTACAGCGACATGATGTTTCGTTCTAACGGTGTCAGCGAAGATTGCTTGTACCTCAATGTCTGGACACCCGCGCACGATTCCAACGAGAAGCTTCCGGTGCTGGTGTACTTCTATGGCGGCGGCTTCCAGGCCGGCGATGGTTCGGAGTTTCGTTACGATGGCGCCAGCCTTGCCCAGCGCGGCATCGTGACGGTCACCATCAGCTATCGCTTGAACGTGTTCGGCTTTCTGGCCTTGCCGGAGCTGGCAGCCGAATCGCCGGAGCATGCCACCGGCAACTACGGCTTGCTCGATCAGAATGCGGCCTTGCGCTGGGTCCGGCAGAACATCGCGGCGTTTGGCGGTGATCCGAACCAGGTCACCATCGGTGGCGAATCGGCCGGCTCCATGTCGGTCTCGGCGCAGATGGCCTCACCCTTGTCGAAGGGTTTGATGCAGCGTGCGATTGGCGAGAGCGGATCGGTGGTGGGCAATCTCAAGCCGCGGCCGTTGGCACTGGCTGAGCAGCAAGGTCAGGACTTTGCCAAACACGTGGGCGCGCATTCGTTGGCGCAGTTGCGCGCGATGGATGCCAATACGCTGCTCAACGCCACCGGCGACAAGGACGTGCAGGAATTCATGCCGACTATCGACGGTTATTTCTTTCCCCGCTCGCCGGAGGCCATTTACCAAGCCGGCGAGCAAGCGCATATTCCGTTGCTCGTGGGTTCCAATTCGCAGGAAGGCGATTACGTCAACTTCCTCGACAACAAGGCGCCCACGCCAGCGAACTATCGCGCGGCGATGGAAAAGCGCTACGGCAAGCACGCGGCGGAAGCGTTGAAGCTCTACCCTGGCAATACCGAGGCGGAAGTCAAAGCGTCCGGCACGGCCTTCGCCAGCGATGACTTCATCGCTTTCGCTACGGGACGCTGGACGGCCATGCAATACAAGACCGGACAAGCCCCCGTGTATTACTACTACTTCACCCAGGCACGCCCGGCCAAGCGCGATGGCAGCGCCGGGCCGGATGCAGGCGCAGTGCATAGTGGCGAGATTGAATATGCACTGGGCAATCTGGATACCAACCACGTCTTTGCTTGGACGCCGGCCGATCACCACGTGTCGCAGGTCACGGAAGGCTATTGGGCCAATTTCATCAAGACGGGCAATCCCAATGGCGAAGGCCTGTCGAATTGGCCGGCGATTTCGAGCAAGGATGGCGGCTTGCTGCGGCAAGTGATTGGTGTGGATACGCATGTGAGTGTGGACCACAACGCGGCGCGGTACGAGTTTATGCAGCGTGCGGAGCCGGATGCGCATCTTTGATGGTCAGCGCTATATCGCGCGCGCTTGTTCAATCAGCTTGACTGGCGTCGAACCTCATCGGTGCGAGATGCAGTCCCCTCCCCTGCGCCAGTAGGTGAGGGCTAGGGCTAATCCGCATTGATGCAGTTTCAAAGCGGATCGTCATTCCGGCGAAGGCCTGTCCGGCACGCGTTTTGCGGACGGCAGCAAGAATGCAATGCGACGGGCCCTTGATGCCATTTTTCCGGCGTCGAGACTCACAAAGCGCAATGAACCTCAAGGCCGTCATTCCCGCGAAAGCGGGAATCCATTTTGCCTTTTGCATCAGAACACCATGGATTCCCGCTTTCGCGGGAATGACGGCCATGAGGCGATTGATCGATTCACGCAAAAATCTTGCCGGACAGCAGTGGGCGAAGGCCGGAATGACGGGTATTGGACCTGAGGCGATTTGAAAACCTTAAGTTCGGAGCATTGGGGCTAGGGTGGGGTGTGAGCGCAGTGAGCGGCAATGGCGTTGCCTTCGTGTATGCGCGAAAAATTCTTTTGCAGCTCTCGACTGCGCGCTGAAGCACAAGCAACCCCACCCCAACCCTCCCCTGCTCTCGCAGGGGAGGGAGTACATCACCGCGCTACGGGCAATCGGTCGCCGCGCTGTCCGTACAACGCGGACAAACGTCCGCGGACACGCGGATGTCTTCCGGCGAATTTCAAGAAATGGCTTCACCATGCGGTTTCCCGCGGGTGTGCGCGGTTGGCACGGCCTTTGCCCTATCTATCTTGCAAAGCCCAATCGCTCACGGAGAATCACCATGAAATTCGAAACCTTGATGCTGCACAGCCTGTTCGCCGCCTGCTTGCTGGTTTGCGTGTCGACGCTGGGTGCCATGCTCGTCTGAAGTGCTGGCCGCCGGAACGCGAACCCTTGCATCAATACGCCTTATCACTCGATGGCAGCGGCAACGGTACACCTGGATCAACCGGCACACCAAGCACCGGCGCGCCTTGCGCATCGAAATGCATAGGTTGCATGCGGATGTCGCGGCACGCGTAGCCGGGTTTGCATGTCAGCCGATCGATGGCGTGATAGATGTTCCAGTATTCACGCCCATCTGGCGATGGCACGAACACGACGGAACCTGGGCCGTATACCTTGCCGTGGTGATCAAAGATCGGCCCGGATTTCTTCCACGCGGAAGCGTTCAACGGATTCGCGCCGCGCTGCAACGTGAGCAAGCCCACAGCGTAATCGTTGGGAACCCAACTGGCGCTGCCCGAGTAGGTGATGTACGTGCGTCCCTGCCGCGTGTAGCCCACGGGCCCCTCCTGGATCGGTTTGTCGCGCATTTCCCAGGGCTGGTCCGGCGTGGAGAGATAGACCGTTTCGCCTGCCACTGTTACCGCATCGCGCATGGGCGCCAGGCAAATACGCTGCGGAAACGTGGAGTCAGGAAAGTTGGTGCAAGACCAGGTGAGATAGAGCTTGCCGTCGGCTGCCGTGAAAACATCCGGATCAATGCCCCAGTGATCGGTCGACGCATTCAGTTCGCCGTGCGGCAAACCTGTGTTGGCTTCATGGAACGTTCCCAATCCGGGTCCTTTGCCGTCGGAACTCAGCACGTACAAGCGATGGTGATTGTTGTCGCCATCATCCGCGGCGTAATAGACGTACCAGCGCCCGTTCACGCGATGCAGTTCGGGTGCCCAGATCTCGTGCGCATTGGGGTCGCTGTCGTGGGCATGCGTCCACACACCGACCCACGGTGCCTTGGCCAGGCCGCTCAGGCTGCGGGATGTCTTCACACAAATGTCGGCCACACGGCAGTTGGAACCCGAGTAGTAATAGATGCCATCCACGTAGGTCACCCACGGGTCCTGGCTCTGGAAAACAGGATTGGTAAATGTCGCTGCCGTGCAGGTTTGCATCAGCAACGATGCGGCCAGTGTCAGTACGTAGGCGATGACGTGTTTCATCGGTTTGCTATGCCGCTTGCTTGCCGTGCCTCAAAGTCACTGAGCCCCGGCTTTCGCCAGGGCGACGGTGATTGGCTGCTATTCCCGTAGCACACCTTCAGAGCTTGAAGCGCACACCCAAGCCCACCGAGCGATCTTGATAACGCAAATCCTGCGGCATGCCCGTACCCGGGCCGGCATATTGGTGGAAGTTGTTGCCAAGCAGATTGGTGGCGTTGAGCACCACGGTCAGGTATTTGTTGATGTCGTAACCCAGCGAGAGATCCAACTCGCTGGCCGGCTCGTCGTACATCTGCGCGTTGTTGCCGAGCACGCTGGAACTGGCCAGGAAAAACTCCGGATAACGACTGCGAAAGTTATAGGCCAGGCGCACCGACCAGCCGTATTTTTCATACATGGCGACGATGTTGTAGTTGTTCTTCGACACGTTCTGGAACGGCGCGTCGATAAAGCCAGTGCCATCCATCGCCGGCGTCTTCAGCTTGCTCTGGATGAACGTGTAATTGGCTTGCAGGCCGAGGCCACTCCATGCGCCCGGCAGGAAACTGAAGAACTGCGTATACGCCAGCTCTGCGCCATCCAGATGCCCCGAGCCGGAACTTTGTGGGCCGGAGATCAAATACGTGATGCCACCGATGTTCTGTTCGAACGTGTAGTTTTCGATGTAGCCAGTGATGTCGTGATAGAACAAGCCACCGGTCAACGAGCCCACGTCGCTGAAATACCACTCCAGCGTGGCGTCATAACTGTTGGACTTGGTCGGCTTGAGGTACGCATTGCCACCTGCGCCGGTCGCGATGGTATTGGCTGTCGGCGGGCTCAGCGACAAGGATGGATTGAGCTGCGTGAAGTCCGGATATTCCAGCGTCTTGCCCGCCGACAGGCGCATTTGCAGGCTGTCGGTGAAATGCAGGTTGAAGGTGGCGTTGGGCAACGCGGCACGCTGGCTGGTGGTCAAGCCGATCGGCGAAAAGAGATTGGCCGCCGTGTCATAGGTATAGGCATTGAGATTGCGGTTGATGCGCTCCAGGCGCACGCCCAATACACCGTCGAACGGCAGGCCGAACAGATCGCCGCCATAGTTGGCCGAACCATACAGCGACAAGGTTCGCTCCGTGATGTTGAAGTACTGGCTGTCCTGCGCCGGCAGGTTGCCCGGTGGCATCCCGTAGAACGCACGCAACGCATCCTTGTTGTTGATGAGGTAGTTGTAGCAACCGGTCAACGCGCCGCCCGGAATCGACGCAATGCTTGGCACGTTGCAAAAGTAGGACGAACCGAACAGCGCCAGCACGTTATTGGCCGGATTGGGCTGGCCATTGGCCAGGTACGCACCGCCCGGCGGCGCCTGGTCGAATTGCGCACCACTTGCCTGGGACTTGGTGTCCGCATAACGCACACCGAAGTTCACCGTGCTGAAAAGGCTGTTGCCCGTGTCATACGAACCATCCGCACGCCAGGCCTTTTGCGTGGCGCGGTTGTCGTTCCATTGCTGGTACAGGCCATTGAGATAGTAGTTGGCGGGGTTGTTCTGCGGATTGCCCGCCAGGCCCCAGTTGTTGGGGTAGTTGTAATAGGTGGTCAGCGGATTGGCATACGCATTGAGAAACGTATCGATGACGAAGCGCTCGTTGTAGTAGCTCGAGCCGTTCAAGGTGAAGTCGGTGGAAAGACGCAGGCGATCGCCTTTCCACTTCACACCGATCGCATTCTGGATGTTGTGGCCCCAGTCCTGATGCGCCTGTGTGCTGGTGGCGGCGTAGTAGTTGCCCGTGAACGTGGCGCTGGTCAGCGGACAGATGGTCTGCCCGTAATACGGCGAAGTGGTAAGGCCAATCGGGAAACAGGCACTGCTTGCGGTAAAGCTGGAAGGCGCCACCACGTTCTGCGGGCCCGAAAAGTAATACGGCTGGTTGTACTTGTCGGAAAGCCAGGTATACAGGCCTTCCATATAGACTTCCGTGCTGTCGTTCGGCCGCCATTGCAAGGCGTAGTTCGCTTCGGGACGCTGGCGATAGCCGATGTTGTAGTTGGCACCGTACTGATTGGGCGCGATCAGCAGATTGCCGTTCGGCGCGCGCACCGGATTACCCGTGCCATCCGTCAACACACGCGTCAGGTTATCGTCGACATACGACACGTTGTAGTCGTAGTGCATGGTGTTGATGCCTGCGCTCAACAACGCACCGAATTCACCGGCATCCGTTTTCCAGCGGTCGCTGATCAGAAAGCTGCCATTGGGGTCGGTATGCGAGCCGTATTTCTGGTTGGTTTCAGTGAACGTAGTGGATAACTTGAAGCCATCGAAATCAAACGGGCGAAACGTGCGGATGTCCACCGTGCCGGCAATGCCGCCGGTCACCATGCTCGCATCGGTGGATTTGTAGACGTCCAAACCGCTCACCGCCGTCGCCGGCAGGTCCTGAAAGGAAAACTCGCGCCCGCCGGCATTGAAGATTTGCCGCCCATTGAGCGTGGTCACCGCATTAGGCAAGCCACGAATCACTACGGTGCTGGTTTCGCCCTGAAAGCCTTGCGCCACTTGCACGCCGGTTACACGTTGCAAGGCATCCGCCACGCTGTTGTCAGGCAGCTTGCCAATATCCTCCGCCACGACCGAATCGACGATCATGGCCGCATCCTGCTTGATGGTCTGCGCGCTGCGTAAGCTGTTTTGCAGCGGCGTCACCACGACTTGCGACAGCGTCGTGGCGTTCTGCGGCTGATTGCCCGCCTGCGGTGATGTACCGTTCTCCGT
>Ga0055535_1001045_pt1 | contig 17382 bp, 18 predicted proteins | sample Araplaol_mTSA_r2_FD_54992 | JGI IMG/M metagenome (GOLD analysis project Ga0055535, IMG submission 54992) | Arabidopsis root microbial communities from North Carolina, USA - plate scrape CL_Col_mTSA_r2 | ecosystem: Host-associated > Plants > Roots > Endosphere | place: USA: North Carolina... | reverse complement strand
TGCTTGGTCGCCTTGAAGAATGCCCCATGCGCGCGCTTTCTTTCCACTCAGCTCAACCGCAACTTATTGAATCGGCTGCGGGAAACGTGGGGAAACCTCAGCCTCAAGACCACTATTAAAACTTATAATAAAAAATGCGGAAATAATGATGTGAAAAATGAAGGCTGCAATTAAGGTTCCTGAGTTTATTGCAGAAGAAACTTTTGGCCAAAAACAATCTATTTTTAATTTGTTAAGCTGATTAACCGAACCATCGAAGCAAACTAATACGACCTTGCCCGTCCTTTCATCACGAGCGTAAATTTTAATATATATATTAAAATCGCCACCGTTTATCTGTTTATTTATGTGAAATTTCTTTATTATTCTTACAATTTCAGCCAAGTCTTTCTTCGATTTCTTAATATCAGATGGAACACCCCAATAAATTGACGGAAGTTCAACAACATTAGGTGATCCTGACAAAATACGAAAAGTTGAGGCACCAACCTCGGCTTTAAAAAAATCTAAAAACTCATGACGTATTTCCAATTTCCACATTGAATCAAGATTAGAAGGGAAATCCATAGGTAAAACATAAACATCTGGATGATCGTCATCGCGATGACGAATGTTTATGAATGGATTCCAGTTCAGCTCACTACGTTCTATTTTCATGTCCAATCCTTTGTTTAGGAAAGCTAATAGAGATCATCATCTTCAAACGATCTTCAATCTCTCCAAAACATTGTTCTTAGGCTTCCATCCATCCACACCGTAAAAGCTTGGCTATCTATCACGCTCTTTCTCCATGATATGGCGATGATAAGAACATAGATTCTGTCCATAATCCTCTAGGCCAATCGACTCGCCACAAACGGCGCACTCCCCTGCATCCTTGCGTTCAAACCCACAAGCCAAACACTGAGATGCCTCGTAAACAAACGTGCCTTGCCCGCACTCAGGACATTCGTCGACGGGTTGCTCGCTTCCCTCCTTGGCGGCTAAGAAACTTTCCCCCGCATAATGCTCTGGAACAACCGCCCCTACCCACTCCTGAGCATCCTCTTCGTGTCCGCATGCTGCACATTCCCATTCAGCACTGAAGGCATCTGTGTTGCTCGAATCAACTTGCCGAACCAAAGGCGAATGGCATTCAGGGCAACCAACATTCTCGATGGCCTCTTGCAGTAAAGGAGGCCAGTCCATATTTTGGTAAGTGGCTCGACATTCTGCTCTCAAAGCATCTTCAATTTCTTTTTGCTCAATGAGGGTTTGCCATACATCTGCGTCTAAAGCATCTCTCGGGCTAATCTGAAGTTGTTCAGGCATGAATTTCGAGAGAAATCGTAACCCATCAACAAATGCTCCTCGGATTCGCCCAACCTCTTCCACATAGTGATGCTCTATTTCATTTCGTACTTTAGCAATTCGCTGTAAAGTCGTCGCGTCGTACTTGACACCAAGGGATTTGAATCGCTCATCGATGTCTTGCACATCAACCGTCACATCGCCTTTCTTTTGAAAACGAACAGAGCCATCTTCAGCAAGGACTGGGGTCAACCTCTTCCAGATAAGAACCCCATCATCTGGCGATAAGCGACGTAATTTCTCCTTGCATAAAAGCAGGATTCCCGATGTTAGGCTACGAACAGCCGACGCCAGTCTAGGTGGAGATCCATCGTTAAAATCTTCCACCCCGACACGAATTGCGTTGATGGCATTGCGATAAATTTGATGTTCTTGACCAGTCATTGTTGAGTCAACCAATCTTCTTTCTGATATGCCGGGATGTTTTCTTGAAGCTGTTTAAGCTTAACGGCAATGTCCAAAACTTCCCCTCGATAGGAACGGCGTATCGCAAAGAAACGCGAGGTCAATGCCTTCAAAGTATTGAGGGCAAAGAAGCCAGCGATTACGTAGATAAAGGCAGGACCAAACTTCACGAGAAGAGGAAAGTTTTCTTTCGAAACCGTGCTTAGTCCATTCACCAAACCTATCAAAGCAGCAAGTTGAGCAAGTATCGTCACGTTCGTCCCGACTACAAAACCACTAGGCCGCTCGGAACGTTCTTCATAAATGTCCCAAAGTTCTTTTGCGTACTTGAGTACGGACAAGGAATATTTCGTCAGAGCAAAGGCTTTCGTCTGGTCGTGACTTCTTACACGACTTTTAAAGCTTCGAGGCTTCCTACCTATTCTTGCTATCAGCAACAGCACAATCATCACCACACTTAACAAGATTGATAAGCACATGGATAGCGCGCCAAAGAAAAATATAAACACCACCCATTGCAACTCATCCCTGTTAAGAGAGTGCACAAATTTGTGTACTAGGCCGATGATGAGCATTGCAAAAAACGAAATATTTCCAATCCAAAATGCTGCGTCAGAAGCCATTTCGACCAACCTACGAAACCCCTGTTGGTGCGCGCCCTTGTAAGGCTTGCATGCTTCCAAATATTCGAAGATTTTTTCTATGTCGTTCATGGCCAAATGTCGATAACTTCCAATACGTGATTAAAAGAGGTAGGCATATCCAAAGAAATCAGTCCTTCGACAGTAGGTCATTGAACTTACCGAAGAGTGTTTCTGCCCTTTCAAGAATCTGCTTGGTGTCTGCGTCATCACTGTCCAGAAAGCTCAGATTTCGAATCAGCCATGCAGATGGTGTGAAATGGTCGAATTCAGCAAATTCGGATGGCAACACTCTGAACGCTGCTTCCGCTTGTTTAACAACTCGGGAGGTTTGCTCATCCGCTTTGGCAAACCGTTCTGGTGACATGGCATTCTCACCAGTTAGGCCGTACGAAGCATTCAAGAGATCTGCGTACTTTTGAGGTGAAAAAAGGTCCTCGACATCACCCTCTTCTTGCCCCGTAAATTCGTTCACAGTGAAGACGTGATCAGCTTGCAATAGCTGGTGCCTCCTCAACTTCTCAACCTTGGTCTTGTCACCCTTTCCCATGTCGCACAAAACCGCCATATTCAAACGGTTCGCACCAAACAGAGAAGCAAACGATGCAATCCTGTCGATGCCTCCAGAGGGGCACATAGTCCACCTTGGATCCAACCCCTTCTTTCCCCGTGATTGCAGTGCAGAAGACAGAGCTTGCAAGTACAAAATGTCCGATGGCCCCTCAACCAGGAGGTTGTTTTTACCTACAAAAAGACTTTGTGTGATGTCGTAACCGAGCGCTCCTTGGAGCGGAAACAAAGTGTCTTTTCCGACCAGAAGCACATCACTACGAACCTTGGTTCCCTCAACCACGGTCTTTCCACGGCCATCTGTTTTAACAACATCTTCGACGATTAGAACGTCTGACAGGCGGTCGCTGGGGACCATGAAGGGAGAATGGGTGGTGTAGATGACCTGGTGACCTGGAAGCAGTCGCTTTTCAATAAAGCGAAGAAGGTCTGCCTGTGCCTTTCCGTGCAAGGTAAGACCTGGCTCATCAAGGAGGATGATGGCGTTGCCAGCCTGTTTTCTGAGTTGCTTGAATTGCGCAAGAAACGAGAAGAACCAGATGAACCCAGCACTTCGCTCAGACAATGGCACACTTACACGATGATGGTAATTGTAAACACGCGCCTTGACTACAGTCCCTGAGTTGAATGGTGCAGGATCATCGCCTCTACCTTCCGCGATATCAATGTCTACTTTCAAAGCATCATTCTGAGACCAAAACTCAAATATCTCGTCCGTAATTTCGTTTGATGCCCCCTCACACTTCGCCTTCAACTCTTCCAGCTTCGTAGAGGACATCAACTCGTCAACGGAAGTCCCTGCATAGGCAAGGAAGTCAATGAAAATACGATCTGATGGGCTAACGTTGTTGTTCGCTATCGCTTGCTTGATAGCGTTAACCGACACCTCGCCCGCCATCCTATCAAAGTGAGAAGTGAGAAATAATTTAGGGAGGCGCTCGCTCAACACGTCGATTACGCCCAGGCCAAAATCGGTGTCCCTGACGGCCTTGAGAGCCTTGTATAGGCCATCTAACCGCTCAGACCTCTGGCCAATCCCTTCAATTGCCTCTACAGCCTGCTTGGCATTCTGGCTGAATCGAACAACGCCGTACTCGGTTTCATCGAGAGAAGATTTATGGATGAAGAAATTTAGGCACTCTTGGGCGTTGACGGGAACAGTCCATATCTTTTGGCTGTAACCAAAGCCTCGGTGGATTTTTATTTTACGAGAGGTGAGGCACTTCTCTCCAAAAACTTTGGACACCACCTCTACATCATGATCATCAAGCTCCCATGTAGTCTCGATGACTTTGGATTCACCATCCGGATTTCGTTCATCATACTTGTTGAGGAATCTTCGAGGATAGTCACGAATTTTGTCGAAGCTGAAAGGACCATACGAGTTCAATCCGTAGAGCGCGGTGAGCAACGCCGTCTTACCTGCTTCGTTCTTGCCAACGAGGCATGTCAGGTTTCCAATCGAAAACTCTTCACTATCTTCAACAGAACGAAAGTTACGAACGTGAGCAGACACTAATTTCATCAATCACCCCACTGATTTTTCGTTGACTAAGCTCGTACAAGATCAACAAAATGAAACTGCTTTATGCAAGTCGCTGGTATAGCAACTTACCCATTGATGACACATCACTTTCTTCCATTTTTTCAAACATGGCGGCGGCAATGCTCCATCTTTTAGCGCGAAAGTATTCTTGTTTTCGATAACTACTATTTATCCCAACTACGCGAAGCACACGCTCGGGAGCCCAAGCCTCCCCTTCACTTGGCTCCCTAATTTCCCAGATCGAAGAACCACTGGTCCCTTGAAGTGCCGGAAGAGTTTGCGCCTGACCAAATAAGTTTTGGGCGCTGTTATCGCACAAGAAAAATAGATCTACATCACTATCAACCGGTTGATCCGCATTCTGTGGCGTATCCATCAAACGCCCCGTGTATACGGTCAGAAGCTTTCCAGTTAAAACTGAATCTATGTTTTTCGAATAACTTTCTGGATATCCACATAGCGCGAATCTACCTGACTCAGATGCATTACCCAACATCTCTGGTGGTAGTGGCTTCCATCCGTTGTCAAGAATTTTTGTAACTTCTTCGGAGTTAACTTGAATAATTGCCACATCCAAATATTCGGGATCGTGAACAGGATGGCTATAAATTGCATGATTGAAGACACTGCCAATAGTCCAAAGCTCCCCACTCCTAGGATAAGTTGGAATAGCCACTTGTTTTAGATCCACATTTTCTAAAACATGTGCAGCGGTGACAAAGAAATAGGAAGTTCCAACCTTAACTAAAGTGCATGTACCCAAAAGCTTGGGACTGCCATCTTCAGTTTGCTCAGTGATTAGTGGAATTGTCCGCTCGAGCATATAGCACTCTAGCGCGAACACTTCTATCCTGAATAAATCTTTTTCATTCATACCGCCCCCTTTAAATCGACTAGGTTTTGTCAAGAAATCCAATTGAGATCAGGCATGCCTTGTAAATTCTCTATGCTTTTTCAATAGGTTCGCGCTGCTCTAAGCACCGTGGTTTTCACCATCAAATTCGTACCCGACGTAGGTAGCCAGAGTTTTTACGGGCATACATAAAGTCTGTAGCCCTTCAACAACAGACCTTCAAAAGCTGTAAGAACCGAACGCCCATCAAACGGCAACAGCCAACCATCCCTGATGTCCCCATCAAGGTGTCGGCATACTTGAGTTGGTTTACCCCTATCACGCTCACAGCCCCCTGTCGCGTGTTTGGCCGTTTTCCTGGCCAGTCCTTAGATTGTCACTGCCCGAGCCCCTTCTGAGACCCTCATCACATAGTCAACCATTTTAGAGCGTGAAGGAAATGTGATTTTTGACCATCAACATGAGCAAGGACATGGGGTTATGGTGAGGTCGCAAGGAACATCGAACAAACGCAAGAAAAAGCGACAACTATCTAAACTATGTGCTCATCTGAGTTCGGTATGACAGGGTGGATGACAGATGGGTGGCACGACTTGCACCCTGGACCACCACCTTTTGAATGGATGGCCCATCCCAACAGGCAACCAAAGGTGCAACCGTCAGATTCGCGTTGGCGGGTCAAAGTATTCCATGGTTGACCGCCCCCAATCGTAAGCGGGCTCACTTCTCACGCGCTCTATAGCGTGCAAAGCATCCATCGCACCTTTCATCATCATGAAGCCCGTCTCTCCTTTGAACTCGGTTACGAAAGAGCCGTCTTCTCTCATGTAGATGTAGCAACCCCATGCAATGGATGAGAGTGGTTGACCTTTGGTCGTGCCTTTCGGGTTCCACGAAATCTTCACCATAGCACTTTCTCCTTGATTTAGTGTGGGCATCCTGCCCTATGGGTAAAGCGGTCGCGGGAGTCGAACCCGCGTCCGAAGATGCTCGGGTGGCAAGGTGGTTGTGCAACGGCCTGAAAAGCTATGACTGGTGCTGGACATGGGTTCGATTCCTATCGGGGGAATCGAACTTCTCCAACAACCAATCCTTCTACAGCCATCGAGCAGTTCCCCGATGCCAGCGAAGTTGGATCATCGCGGTTCATCCCAGCATGGAGATGCCTTGCTATGATGAAGCTATCAAGTGAGGTACCAAATTTTTGCCGTCGAATCTATAAGAAATCGAGAAGACTTATAGACTTAAGTGGTTGTTGGCAAAGTGGATTTCGCCATCCCGCCACCTCCACCATCAAAGCGAAACGCCCGGCGAGAAATCGCCGGGCGTTTTTGTTTGGCGAAAGAAGAATACGAATCTTCACCTATTGCGACTCGCAACCTCAGCTTGATAGCTTAGATATCGGCCTAGACATTTAGGCGACGCAGCCGGAAAGCTGCGGTTATCCGTTGCCACAGGGGGCACGTTGTGGATTCAATGATTGAATCGAACTGGCGCAAGGCTTGTTGCGCCCTGCTTTTGCTGCTGATCGCCTTCCTGCCCATAAGCGCCCGAGCAGACATCTATAAATGCAATAAAGGTGGCGCCGTCACCTATCAAGACACCCCTTGCGAAGGTGCCAACGTACAAACTACCCGTGTCGATAATCCTGGCTCCAGCAATTTCGTAGGCTGCTTTGCTTCGAATACGAGCAACAATTACGGCCTATCCGTTGAAGTACGCGCCAATGGTGCGGGCACGTATCAAATGATTGACGAGCACAATCCGCTGGCGCCAGGTGTCACGCTTAGAGCAGCGACAGATGCGGAACTGAAGGCAGTAAGCGACGGGCTCCATATACGAATCACGGAAGGCTTAAGCCGTGACACAGGCCGGCCGGCCATGTCAATGTCTATTCGGTTCGCACGGGTTATCACTACGTAGTACGCACAACACCCAATGCAACGGCCATTTCGCCATCCAGTCTTTATGGGATTTACCATGGCATCAGTTCAGAAGGACAGGCCATAACGTTGCTTTACAGAGGTGGCGGTATGCCGCAGACGGTTATCAAGGGGGCTTGTCCATCGTACTAACGAGAGCCGCGACGGGAACTTAGTCTTCCTCAATGCCGCCCCCAAATAAGTCAACCTGGAACCGTTATTACAGAACCGTTATTAAGAACCGTTATTAAACTCAATAGCCGTAGTGCTTCTTGAGCGCCTCGATCAAAACTGACGCCGCCACTTTTGTAGACACATCCCAAGCGCCACTACCCGCCTTCCTCATCATTGAAACAAACCAATCCTTGACCTTGGGTCCAAAATCTCTTTTTTCTTTCACTTCCTCGGCGTCTTCATCATCTTTAATAGCAACCTCCAAGTCCTGTATGTCCTGCTCTTGGACATTGCTGTTTCTAAGAATCTCTTTTAACACTTCAAGGTCACTTGTGACGTTGGACTGTGCCGTTTGGATTGCGGTACTACCATGGACGGCGACATTGACCACAGCTCCACTTCCAAAGACTGCGTTTTTAAACATTTCATTCGCCCCTCGCTCTTGCGCGGCCTTAGCCATATTTGCTGTGCCATCTGGAAGGACATTGGATAGCTTCAATAAAAATGCAAGATAGCGAGAGCGGACTTGCACCAAGATTTGCAAAAAATTGGCCTTGGATGTTTCGCCCCACATCGATTCAATCCAGTATCCTTGCTGCAATACCTTCTTGAACATGCCATGAAATTCTGGCGGATAACTATTGGTCAAGCACCCCTCACCTACGGACCATTCTTTGATAACTGCTATGGAATGCGACATTTGATGCACGCGAAAAAACCGCTTTCTATCATCACTAAGATGACCAAGTGGTAGCTGACTACGAGTATGACTGACATATCCGTTGGTGATATATGCAAGAGTCGTATGAGGAATTACCCTGTACGCAGGAACGTCGGACTCTTGTGGGTAACCATTCAATTCATTATGAACCCATCCAGCAAGTTCATCATCATTGAGTTGATGCGCAAGAACTTGGCCTTTGATCAAAGCCTCGGTCAGATTTCCTTCCCCTGAAGTCAGAAGGCCAATAATTTCATCGAGCAATTGCATCGCGAACCCCCAACATGCATTGAATCACATCATTTGATTGTAGAAAATGGGAACGCCAAGAATCTAGGTCACTCTCTGATGGTTGCAGGCTTGTGACTGCAATCCAAGCAGATCGTGCAGTGTCGGCCTTCCACCTTCCGCAAGAAGGAGCGCCGCGAGTCTATCCAGTCGATCTACGCAACTGCAAAAATTCATCCAACCATCTGCGGCAAATGCTGGGCGATAGCATCCAAGAACGACCGAGTATCAAACCGGACTTTCTCGCCAGCGACTACGAAATGCGCATCTTGCGACAAACTATCCTCAAAACGCGGCGGTGTTTGTCCGCAGAACACCGCATACAAAACATTGAATGCAAAGCCAAGCTTGCCAATTTCTTCTTCCATGCGTTCAACTGTAAAGCCCTCCTTTGAAAATTCGATCATCACTACGTCCCTACTCGCGTCATTGTGCCCGATCAATTTATGCCGGTACGTTCCCCACGTCCCGCGCACTTCGTCTATGTAGCGTTTTGCCTCGACGCAATGTGTCTTGTGAATTTTAACGCACAGCCTATATAGCGAGCAGAGCGAGGCCACATCGCTCCGCTGATCCACCAAAGCGCCGATATCGATGATCGTTTTTGAAATGGCGCAGTGACGAACCTCGCGCCAAAAGTCACCATATCGACTAAACGGTTCCATCATGAACGGCAACGCCTCGCGGGTTAGCTCGATCTCTTTGAACAGCATGAAAGCCGCATAACACTCCCCTAGCCTGCCATGAGTAAGGTTCACGTGTTTTTTGATTTCGGCTAACTGCTGCTCGGTTAGGTGTTTTCCGTCTCTCACAATCACCCTGCCTCCTCAATGGGTAAATAGAGATATTGACGACATGATCGACTCCCCCCTCACAGGTTAGGGATCAGTTTTTAGAATAGCGGAAGAGATACGGGCGCTCCTAGCTAGTCCACGATCGAACTGTGCCAAGGCTAAATGTATTTAACTATCTCCGGCCCGCTCTTTAATCTATCGAGCATGATCGCATCACAAAGAAGCACACCATCGCACAAGGTCAAGTTTGAATGTCCAACACTCTACCGTGCCTCATTTCATTGACACCGCACAAAACGTTTCAGCCAGCGCCACGTAGGCATTCACCACCACCTCAAAGCACTAGCCCCCGACAGATCATGGGACATGCTTTATGCGAAGGTGCGGCAGTCGGGCGTGCCCATCCCCAGTGATGACAGCGACACGCCCGACGTGATGTGAAGTAGCGCGGATCGCCCGGGTTGCAGCCCAAACGATCCGCTGGCCACCACTAACTGATTAGGAGTCAATGATGGTTACGTCGAATCATACGGCACCTGCACACTTACGTGCCTCCGCCACGGTGCTTTTCCCCTACTTCACCGCTGCGCAGGCTGCGCAACGTCGAGCCAAAGTGGGCACTCGTCGAAACGGAAGCAGCTGATTCCGACTGAACGAGCAGGATTTTTCCTGAAGCCCTTCACGCCGCGCGCAACACGCGGCGTGACCTAAGCGTGTGGAGAACACCATGAACGACATGCACGGCGGTCGCTGCGGACCGCAACTCTATCTATTGTCCGAAGATGGCTACGAAAGCCTCAAACACCTGCAAGACATGCTGACCCTGATGGCTCTCATTACCTATAACGACGAGCACATTGCAGGTGGTGACATCATGATGACCATTGGCCGAGCCGAGTTGTATTTTATTTTTCAGGCAGTCAATACGCAGATTGAGGGTGTGCTTGAGCGCCTTGGCAATGAGAATTGGCTAGGTATTGAAAGACATACGCGGCAGTAGCTGTTCTGCTGCCACGCTAAAGCGGTACTTTTATCAGGACGATATCCAGAAACCGAAGAGGTTGAGGGTCCACTTCTCGCTCGCCATTCCAGAAGAATCCGCCACTTACGCCGATTTCAGTTCGGAGCGAATCGTCATTCCGGCGCAGGCCGGATTCCAGTTCAAATTGTTGAGCGAAGCACTCAACATAAAAAGTGTTGTGTCCTTCGGACGCTTGTTTAAACTGGATTCCGGCCTGCGCCGGAATGACGACTCGCTTCGGAATAGCATCGACGATTAAGCCATTTAGCCAGCGCCATCTCGATGACGATAACCTGCCACAAGTGCAAGAATAGAAAGATAGATATCTATCCCCACCGCACATGAAACAACCATCGAAAGAACTCGCAGCTAGCATCGTCAATGCCGTACTCGAGGAGCGCTGCGCATCCGAGGAAGGCATGCGTCGATACCGGCCGCTGCTGGAGGAACGGGCGCAAAACATCGTCGCTCGCCTCGTCGTGGGTGCCGATGAAGGCAGCAATCAGGCCCATGCCCTGCTTCAACTTGCCGACACCATCGTCAAGGATGAACTAGGCAGCCATCGCTATCCCAAGCCGGCATGCCCAGAGGAAGGCGGATGCGCCATGTGCTGTACGCATATGCGCATTGTGTTTAGCGAGCAAGAAGCTGCTGTTATTGCGAGAGAACTGCTTGAACTTACAGAGTCTGAAAAAGCGAAGATCGCTCAGCGACTTCCTTCACTCGGAAAATCCGGACCTGGTTCGCAATGTGGTCTGCTGGACGAACAGGGCCTGTGCACCCTCTACGCGGCGCGCCCCATCAACTGCCGCACGTATCGCTCCTGCTCAATGACGGCATGTGAGGACCGTGTCCGTCTAGGACGGAATGCTGGCGAGGAAGTGGTGTTCACATACCCGTTCGACGATCTGGTTCGCAAGTCGTTCCAGCACGTGGTCCAGTCGGGTGAAACGCCGCGCTTGCTTGAAATGAACACGTTCCTGGCTAGCGTTTTGCATGATGACAAGGCGCTTGTCGCATGGGCTTCCGGCTGCGTTCCCGTGAAAGATGACGCATAAATCCTCCGCGCATCCGCCCATTTTTTTTGAGTAGTGCCCCGCCTTTTTTAACGCCTACTTGTTCCGCGTCCCATTCTCTGAAACCCAATCGCTACTGAGTTTTAGCCCTTTTAAGGTCGTTAGGTTTTACATCTTCATCATACGTGGTCACCACCTTGAACGTTGCGCAGACCGGCGCATGATCAGAAAGCTTATATTTGAAGGCGGCATCAGCTTGCGTAAAGCATCCGTACTTGTCGCTTTTCATTCCCTGCGCCTCGAGAATCAGTTGAAATCCGGGCGCGATGATTACCGATCCTTGAAGCTGAATGCTGCTTGTGTGATCCAGTGCCTCTAGGCCATCGCCAGCGAAGCCGTCGAGAACATGCCCACTTTGATGGGTCGGACCGGCTGGAGCAAACGTGCCGCCGTACTGGGCGCTACTGCAATTGAGATCACCGCCAACCAGGAATGCACCAAGTTTGTTCTTGGTCTTGTCGTCGATGGAATCAAGCAAATTCTGCGTGTTCTTTCCCCCGCCACCGCTTGTTGCATGAAAGGACATAACAAGGATAGGGGCAACATCGGGAAGCTGGACAATGGCAGAACACGGATAGCGGAAGGCAGATTTCGCTCCTGACTTGAACCTAATGTTTTTCGGGGTGCAACCAAATTTGTCGCCGATAAATAGCACTGGCCTGCATGCGTGCGGATCGGATTGATTGTCTGGCGTGTTATTGCATATCCACGCCCCACCACCTGGCAAAGTCTTTTTTGCAGAAGAGTTTGTGGAACCACCGCTGTTGACCGCCGCATAGAACGACTTGTTGGGCTCCGTAATCATGACGATGTCGTAGTCGGCACAAAGCTGAGTGATTGCTCGTTTCAGAGCCGCGCTATTTGGCTTGGACTTGGGATGCGCGAAGCAGGCACGGCGCTGGATGTTCCAGGCGCAAACCTTGATTGATGCCTCAAAAGTTTCTTCGCGCTTCCGCTTCTTCAAATTTCTAGTTACTTCTTCTTCCGTAGACGCCATACATTTCCCCTGACTATCAATCAATGCGAACGAATTCGCGGTATCCAGCAACCAGGAAGGGGCCAGTCAGGCGTTCAACCACCTCCGGCCCGATTGGGCAGGATGGCGAAAAACACGCCATAACCTGACGAATACCCCTATTTCCCGTGATAAAGGATGTCGCGCCTTCTGCGTGATGGCGCGACATTGGCCCCCAAGGGCTGACAAGATCAATCGATAGGCACACATTCCCACTTGCCGTTAACCCAAACCGCATGCTCTCCCGGCGGACACATGGGGATGGGCGGCGTAACGGAACGCGTGTACTGCGCCGCTTTTGCACCGGATGTGCCGCTGGCGTTCACACACAGCGCCAAGCCAAATACAGCCAAACCGACCAACAAGCTTTTCATAGCGTTCACTCCCTACCTAAGGATGCTCTGGTTTATTCAAGCGACATCGATGAAACACGTAGGCTGGGATGAAATCCCAGCATGCTTGCAGCTTCCGATGCTGGGATTTCATCCCAGCCTACGTGGGCGCTGCTGCCGTGCGGCGTTAATCAGAGCATCGATAAAGGGCGCTGCTTGATGAAGGTGCAACGATGGCCAGAGGAGCGCCCGTGGCCCTGGCGTTAATCAGATGACGACCAAGACTCGGGACGGAGTAGTCAAACCAATCGCCCTTCCGTCCCAGCCCAGGTAGCCCTCAAACCGCCTCGGTATCTTTTCGCGGCCCCGCTTTCCGAAGCAGTTTCTGCAGCTCTTCGGTGGTCTCGTCCGTCGATGCCTCCGGGCAGATAAATGGATACTCGCGGTTGTCGATGATCGGCTCGATACCGAAGAAATCGTTGAGCACCGATTCGGACGTGCAATACGCGCCTTCCACCCACGCCTGGTCGTTCGAATACGCCTCGCCGACGATGAAGATATCGGCGTCGGCGCCGTCGATCAGTTGCGAGGGTTTGCGGATCTTGCGCTGCACGTCGCCCACGTCGAAGTGCGGCGCCCATTCGTGGTAGCCGGCGTTGAACGGGGGCAGCGACCAATCGATATAGGCAGCCTGCAGCGGCTCGGGCACGGCGCTGTAATCGCAGTTGGGGCCGAAGTGAAGTTCCGCCAGCATCTTGCGCAACATCTTCACCATGCGCTTTGGCACCGTGCGCGGACCTTCAAGGGGTTGTGTGTCCTGCGAAATCGGGATCTCGCGTTGATGCTTGGGGCCTAGTTCCAGCTCTTGCCAGAACGCCGTGTTGTCTTCGTCGTCGTAGCTGGCCAGGATGCCGTAGATGGGTTTCTTCTTCGGCCCGATCGCGTTGTTGCCGAAATACACCACCATACGGATGGGCGAGTTGCTCACGCTGGGGCCAATCGTGTCATTGCGCGAGATGACGGTGAGTTGCTTGGTCTGCGCGATGGTCAGCGCTTGTTCGGTGATGTTCTCGATCGCGCCCACCATGTCCGCCACGGAGGTGTAAGGCACGTCGATCAAGGGCTGCATCGCTTTTAAAGTCGCAGCAGGGAATTTCAGCGTACGCAGTTTGGCGACCGTGTCCGGCGTGATGGTGTAGCCGATGATCTGTGCGGGATACGGCGCTGGATTGTCTGCGTCAGGTGCCCACCATGGTTGATCGAAGAACATGCCCACCTTGTACGACGGCTGCATGATCGTCGATTCCAGATACAGGTTGACCTTTTCGTGATTCAACACATCCACCTCGCCTTTCGCCGGTGCGCGGAAGCGCGTGGCTTGTGCGACCAGGTCGATCGCTGCGCGCGGCATCGCCATCCAGGCTGCGTCGGCCTCGCGCGTACCGGCGGCGATGTTGGGGTTGACGCGGTGGGCATAGGTAAACGCTGCCTTGCCGGCTTTCCACAGGATCGAATGCAGGCGCGTATCGGGGTGGTAACGAAATTCAATCCCCTTGGCCTTGGCAAGCTTCACGACCTCGTCGAACAAGGCGTTGAACATGCCCGAATAGCCGATGGACAGCGTGCGGTACTGGCTCCCAGGCGTAAATTCGTTATTGATGTTGAACGACACGCCGGCGTGCGTGTTGATCACGTTGGAACTATAGCCGTTGCCGTCGGCGGCATAATCGAAGCCCTCCGCACCTAACTGATCGTAGAGAAGGTTCCAGTAACCGATGTCCTTGAGATAGTCACCCTGCTGGAAGATGCTGGATTCCGGCAACTGCGCGGTGATTCGGCCATTTTGATAGAAGCGGCACCAGTCACGGCGCGTGAATTCCGCCCACGGTTTGGTCGTCGCCAGGTCTTGCACGGTGGTGAAGCCTTGATCGGGCGTGGTGGATGCGCCGAAGTTGTTCACCGTATACGGCGCGGGAGTGTTCGAACTGATGGCGTTGAGATAAAAGTTGCGCGAGCGCAAATAGAACAGCTGGTTATTGGTGACATTGAACGGTACCGAATATTTCTCCAGGCCGAGCAGCGAAATCACTGCAGAGACCACGCGATGACCCGGTGCCAACCCGTTGTTCGGGTCGGGAAATTCCTTGGTCGGCACGCTGCTCCAAAAGGAATAGCGCATGCCGCCGAGTTCAACGTACGAGTCGGTCTTGTCGTTGTTGTAATGCCAGGTGCAAACGCGGGCACCAGCCGCACGCGTCCCGGGACTCCGCTTGGAGAAGTCGTAGCGGCCCCAGTCGTATAGCTCTAGAACGTCTCCCTTCTTCAGCTGTTTCGCGGTGAATTTGGTTTTCTTGCATTCGCCGCTCAGCAGCCGCCAGGCGGTATAGAGGCCGGCGGCGCCGGCGCCGAAGATCGAGTAGGTTTTTTGCGTCATGATTGAGCCCTCGGATTGGGATGGGGCGTTTCATTCGCTGCCGAGTCGATACATCTGGCCAGGCAGATCCTTTTGCGGGATGACAACTTCAACCAGCACGGGTTTGTGCTTGATCCCCGCGATGCGGGGTAACGCGGCTTTCAGTTCGTTAACCGTTTCCACCCGGATACCTTCCGCGCCGAATGCTTTGGCCAATGCGAGGTAATCCCACTCGGGCAGGATGTCGAAGGTATCGAAGCGGTTTTTTGGACCAGGCTTGAACGCATCCATGTTCACGTACACCTGTTCGATGGCATAAACCTTGTTGCTCATCACGAAGATGACTGCGTTTAGCTTGTTACGCGCCAGCGTGGATAGCGACTGGCAAACCATCATGAAGCCGCCGTCGCCTGCCACGGTCCAGGCCCGCTTGCCGCTGCCCAATTGCGCACCGGACGCCGCGCCCGTCTCAAAGCCAATGCATTGCCATGCCGCCGATGAAATGAAGCTGCCCTGCGGCAGGCCATAGCAGTTCGTAGCGACGTACATGGCCGAACTGACGCCATAGGTCATCACGATGTCTTTCAGCAGGTTGTTGTCCTGCAGGAACTTCATCGTGTGCTCAAGGAACCGGTTGTAGGTGATGATTTGCGGTTTGTCGTTGTAAACAGGGTCGGAATTGCCCGCCCATGGCTGCGGATATTTCGGCTGCGGCGGCGCCTTGACCTTGATCGGATAAGCCTTGTCAGCCTTGAACTTCGCCAACAGCGCTTCCATGAAATCCTGCATGGTGACGGCGCCATATTTGAAGTACCCGGCACGTACGCCGGAAGTATCGGCCAACACCATGTCGGCATACTTGCTTTCGATGAAGGCAAGATAGTCATCGGTAATGATGGTGCCCAAGGTCAATACGCAGTCGGAGTCATGGACCACATCCTGCACGGACTCGATCGACGCGGCGTCGGAGTAAGTGCCGATGAACTTATCGCCCTTCTCATCCAATACGGTCTTGCCGAGTGTCGTGGTGGTGTAGAGAAAGCCGCTGGCGTCGATGATCTGCTTGAGCAAATCAGACAGACCAAAACGCAGAATCTCCACGCCCGCAAAAATCAATGGCTGCTTCGCCGCCGTAATCTGCGTCCAGGCCTGATCCACAGCATTGCGCAGCGCCAGCTCCGGGCTCTTGGCAACGCGAGGCTTGAGCGGCGTCTTCGGCGGGCGCGGGCAGGGCTGGCCCCAAACCTCCTTGTAGCAGGCGATATACACCGGCCGTTTGGCCGTGATCGCATCGGTCAGCAATTCGTCGATTTGCTCGGCGGCGCCGACATTGGTGCTGAGCGTGATCGCCTTGACCGTCACGTTCTCGTAGACCTTCCGGTCCGCATCAAGGTCGCCGGTGGAATGGTGGAACAGCACGTCATACATGTCCGTGATATCACGCATGTCGGCGCCCGGCGTGGCGCTGATCACCACAATCGGACTACGTTCCACCCACGCACCGGCAATGGCATTGAGCGCGCTGAACGTGCTCACGCCAAATTGCAGCGAAACCGCCGCAAGACCGCGGCTACGCGCGTACGCATCGGCGGCGTAAGCGGCATCCAGTTCATTGATCGCGCCGATCGTTTTAATGCCGTTGAAGTGCTCCAGCGCCTGGGTGAAATGTTTTACGTAATCACCGGGAATCTGGAATACGTCGGTCACATTCAGCTGTTTGAGCCGGGTCAGCAGATAGTCCGCAACAGTGAACTCGCAAGCTGCGTTCGTGCCTGAATCGATGAGTGACTTCTTCGAGATACTGCTGCGTGTCATGGCGACTCCCCTGCCGGTCCATACCACTATCGTCAACATTGGCTGTCTTGAAAGCCGTCGCAGTCATCCCTGCCATAAGCACGTCTCTTCAGGAATGCCTGCTGGCGATTTATCCGCACCGCCGATACATAGCCGTGCCGAACCTCTGGACGCGATGCGTAAGCAGACACGTCCCGCGCACGAACTCACCGCCATGCGGAGATCACGCATAGCGCCTGGACATGGGTGAAAAAATCTAAGACGAAAAACGCGTTTCTTTGCGTCGCATAAATCCCTGCCCCCTGGTTCCTGTGAATACCCCGATCAACCCGTCACATTGCGTACACAGGCCGCTGAGAGTGTGCGACCAGGAATGTGACGATCACGTCTTTTCCAGGTTACGCATCCGATAAAGCAAATCTCTCACGGCCCCATATAGCTCGCCAAAAAAAAAAACACTTTTCGGC
>Ga0055535_1001009_pt1 | contig 18003 bp, 9 predicted proteins | sample Araplaol_mTSA_r2_FD_54992 | JGI IMG/M metagenome (GOLD analysis project Ga0055535, IMG submission 54992) | Arabidopsis root microbial communities from North Carolina, USA - plate scrape CL_Col_mTSA_r2 | ecosystem: Host-associated > Plants > Roots > Endosphere | place: USA: North Carolina... | reverse complement strand
ACCGTGTGAGGATAGCAATGGGGCATCATTCAATAATGGAGACTGAGATATCTTCTATAAAAAATCAGGGTATGAAAAATATAGAGATTGAAGCTGCTCATATTTTAGAATTGCTGCAACATGGTATCAACTTTGGTAGCGAAGCCAGTACACTAGAGGCTCCTTATTTTCCTGCTTCACAAGCCTGCGTGGTACTGGATACACAAGTCCCGGATAGTATGGCCTATGAAACACAGTCCGCCTTGGATCGTATCCGCGGTGAAGTTGGTGGAGATATGGATAATTTTGTCCGGCATAGATTGGGTTACAAGACTAAAATCGAATTATGTAAGGCACTCAGTGCAGAGCAAATAGATGCAGTAGGAATAGCCATTTATAATATAGAAGCCCGTAGGCAGGGAATGGTAATCGGGGATCAAACAGGAATCGGAAAGGGGCGTGTAGCAGCATCTATCATTAGGTACGCTAACCAACAGGGATTAAAGCCTGTATTCCTAACAGAGAAGGCCAATTTATTTTCCGATATATATCGTGACCTGGCTGCAATTGGTAGCAGACATTTAGTTCCTTTTATCGTGAATGGAAGGGAATCTAAAACGGACATAAAAGACGAGGATGGCAATGTAGTATATCAGGCTCCTGAACCTACTCATCAGAAAAGTATTATCAGCAGTCGAAAGCTTCCTGCTAGTTATGATTTTGTAGTAGCCACCTATAGCCAGTTTAATAGTATGGAGAAAAAGCCTGAGAAACCTGCTTTTCTGCGTACACTCGCTGTAGATAACATTTTCATCCTGGATGAAGCTCATAATTCGAGTGGCTCATCCAATACAGGGATGTTTATGCAAGGTATCGTAGCAGAAACACGAGGCGTTATCTTCCTCTCTGCCACCTTTGCTAAGCGTGCGGATAATATGCCTATCTATGCGATGAAAACGGCAATTTCCGATTGTACGATGAGTAAGGACGAACTCATTGCAGCCATTACTAAAGGTGGGGTTGCCTTGCAAGAAGTATTAAGCGCGCAATTAGTTAGTGAAGGTCAGATGCTCAGGCGTGAGCGTAGTTTTGAAGGAGTTGAAGTGAACTACATTAGTTTAGATGAAATGACAGCAGAACACAGAGCTATTAGCGATAACATTACTGAAATTCTAAGAGATATTATCGCATTCCAGAAAACATATGTAGATAAACAGGTAGAAGAGATAGATAAGATAATAGCAATAGAAGGAAAAGAAATAGCTGTGCGTGGAGGTACATCTCAGGCAGGAGTTGATAACCTTCCCTATTTTAGTAAAGTATTCCAGGTAATTAATCAAATGCTTTTTTCACTGAAAGCAGAAGCCGTAGCTGATCGTGCAATTATGCGATTAAGAGAAGGGAAAAAACCTGTTATTGCTTTTGCAAGTACGATGGGAAGTTTTATTGAGACCCTAGAAACGGAGACAGGTCTGTTCGTATCGGATGGAGATACAATTAATGCAGATTTCTCAGAAGTACTCTGGCGTGGACTTGATGGCGTACTGAGATATACAGAGAAGGACGTTACGGGACAACCCATTTATAAGAAGTTCTCCCTTTCAGAGCTAGGTAACAGTGCTGTCATGGAATATCAGCGTATCAGTGATCGTATAACAGCAGTATCTACAGGTATTACTATTTCACCTATCGATGTGATTGTACAAAAGCTGAAAGCAGAAGGTTATACTGTGGCAGAGGTGACCGGCAGAAAATATGAACTGCAACTTAACAGGCAAACGGGTATGGGATTGGTGCTTTCCCGTAAGAAAATAAATACCAATGATGCCTTCCGCAGGTTTAACAATAATGAAGTGGATGTACTGATGATTAATCAGTCCGGTTCCACAGGGGCATCTGCTCATGCTATCTCTACTGCTAAAGTTCCAGCAAGCGAAGTACGCCAACGCGTGATGATCGTATTGCAGGCGGAACTGGATATATCCACTGAAGTGCAGAAACGGGGTCGCATTAACCGTACCGGGCAGATACTGAAACCTATCTACGATTATGTTACTTCTGCAATTCCTGCCGAAAAACGGCTTATGATGATGTTGCAAAAAAAACTGAAATCATTAGACGCCAACACAACAAGCAATCAGAAACAAAGCACCAAAATTCTGGATGTTCCTGATTTTTTAAATAAATACGGAGACAAAATAGTAAAAGAATATCTGATCGAAAACCCAGAGGTAAACAAATTACTGGATGATCCTTTGCATTTGTTGCTTTCGGGTGAAGATAGCGGCAGCAGCGACACTTCCCATAGCGAAGATGCAGCACACCGGGTAAGTGGACGAGTGGCGGTTCTCTCAACCGTAATGCAGGCTGAATTTTATAATGAAATAGCACAGCGGTACAATGATTATGTTGAGTATATAAAACAGGTAGGCGAGTATGACCTAGAAGTGGAAGCTATGAACCTAGAAGCAGAAACGACTGGCGCTCGTGTATTGATCATGGGCAATGGCAGTGATAGTGTATTTGGTAATGATAGTATTTTGGAAACTGTTAAAGCCAATGTGTTGAAAAAACCGTTTAGCAGATCACAGTTGAATAATCTATTGGTTGATGCCTTAAAAGAAGGAGAACCTATTGTATTGCAACAAACGCTAATAAACGTATATAACCAGGACTGGCAGCAACGATTGGATCAAGAACTAGAGGAGGTTGCAATTCATTATGAACAGTTGGTGAAGGATATACCCAGTGAGAAGAAAATACAAAAGCTTGAGCGGGGTACAGCTGTTTGGTTGGAAGCAATCAAGGAACGGGGAAAAGAATTGTCTATAGCCAAAGAAGCAAAGATAAAGATGGTATATACCATTGCCGGTAATAAAAAGGATTACCTGGTCAGGTTGTTTAAATTCTTTTATCCATCCCGTTGTTTACAATATCCTTTCACTAGTTATGGAGGAGGCAATGAAATGGTACCGGCTGTATTTTTAGGATATGTCATTGACAATAAAAAGAAAAATCCATTTATACCGTCACAGGTAAAATTGAAATTTGCGATTGCAGCCTCTACCAAGTATATAGCATTACCAGCGTCTATGTCTGCCGAATTATTGGGGATTATAGGAGCAAGTACAGATACGGAACAACCAGACATGGAAACCTTACTCAATAATTGGGAAGCCTACATAAGGAAAACAAATGTAGATCGAAATACTCGTTATATTATTACAGGGAACTTACTACAGGCATCTGGTAATAATAGTGGGAAGTTAATAAGCTATACAACCAGTGACAGGCAAACAAAAAAAGGAATCCTTTTACCTGAATCCTGGCATCCTACCGAAGAAGTGTCGGATAAGGTAGCCGTTCCCATTATTAAAGCCCTACCAATTATACAATCAGTTGTTAATGGCGGCCAGTTAACAACCAACAATGGGATCGCCTTCTTCAAAAAAGGAGACCAATACCGTGTTATAGTATCAGGTTCCCGCTCTGCTGCAGGTGATATTTTTCTTGATAAAGATCTACTGGCACTGGTAGATGGTAATAACTTTCAGAAAGTATCTAATAACATGAGTGCCAGTTTACCTGCTAACCGAATAAAAGACTTTGTAAAAATTCTAGGAGAAAAGCATGGAATCTCAATTACAGTTAACGATGCGCAATTTAGATTGATAGAACAATCAACAACTCATATAATCAAGCCTCGTCTTATTGAACCACCTCCTCCCTATAACGAGCAGACAGAACAGGCGGCACAAAAGGAAATAGTGAATACAACATCTAACAAAATGATTGCAATGTTAGAATTGGAGGCAGAAGCCCTGGAACTGGAACTATTATTATTAGCAGCATAAAATTTCAATTAATGATTACGATTGATAATTATTTTGATGAGATAAAGAAGGTTGACTTTTCTACATTCTCTGCCCCCATCAGGCAAGCACGTGATTTTGTGTGGAGAATCACTAACGAAGGGAAAAGTTGGGAGGCCTACCACTCAAGTGAGAAAATTAAAAAAACGGTTGACCTATATCTTGCTCAATTGAATGTCCCTTATAAAAATGTAAAGAATAAGAAATCGCAAATAAGCACGACCACTAACATTGAAAAAGACAATAAGAAGAAAAAGACGGCTCCGGTACAAATTATAAGGGAAGTGCAAAAAGATAGTGATGATGAACCTGTCATGGTATCTCGTATTCCCGAAGAGATCCGTTTCATTAGGCGTTTTGTAAATCTAAATGGTAAGGTCCAAACAAAGGATCAGTTACTACGGTTTATCAATACTCTACAAAAGGCTATTGTTGAAAAACGTATTCGTAAGACTTCGCAGTGGGCAGAACAGATCACAGATATTCAAAACCGAATGATTAAAACATTTAACAATATGGAGGCCCCCATAACTTTCACCCTTAAATCGGATACACTGGAATCTCTCAAAAGATTTGTGGTTGCTGAAAAACTACTCCCTTCTGTTAATTTTATCAAACGTTATATTGGTTTGCATGAAAAAACTGGCATTAAAGATAAAGCTAAAGCCTTGCTTACGCACATTGATAAAGCGTACGATAAAGGAGCAATCAACGATAATGATCCTTATATAATGGAGATACAAGGCATAAAAAAGAATTTACATGCTTTTGTTGCAGATAAACCTGAGAAAAAATTGAAAATTGAAAATGTAACACTTCATGGCTTACAAAACATTTTGAATGGATTAGGTAGTTGCAGTTGCCAATCGCTAAATGGACTGTCAGAATTACCTGTGATTATGAATAGTATGGATTTTGCTGACATGCAATTTGACAGTATTGGTCTGGATGGTAAATGGGGTGAATTTATTGGCGATCCTTCTCCAGGGTTTAGCGCAATGCTATCAGGTAGACCTAAATATGGGAAGTCAACACTTTGTGTTGGTTTTGCCGGACACTTGGCTCGTAAACATGGCCATGTATTATTTGTAGCGAAGGAAGAGGGTTTTAGCCGGACTTTACGCGATAAGTTAGTTGCAGTGAAACACCCTCGTTTAACAGTAGCATCAGTCTTACCGGCAAATCTTACTTCTTATGAATATGTTTTTTTGGATAGTGTTACCCGTATGGGATTAACTCCTGATGATTTGAGAAGATTAAAAACTGCCAATCCTGGAATATCCTTCATCTATGTTTTCCAGGTAACAAAGGATGGTAAGTTCCGTGGAGTAAATGATTTTCAACATGATGTTGATATCGTGATAGAAGTCCCTGAGAAAGGAAAGGCAATACAATATGGCAGATATAATCAAGGTGGGGAAATGAATATTTTTGAAACAAATGAGTATCAAAATGCTGCTTAGAAAATCTTGATTACAAATGCTATGATATAACAAATTCAGGATTTCATCGAATCGATGAAATCCTGAATTTCGTTCTCTGTGATTTTTTATATAGTTGGTTCAGAGCCTTTACGACCAATGACAGATCCATTAGTCTTCAATTTCTGTTCTATTAGCAAACTTTCCAACTTTATAATCATTATTAGCTTCTATTAAATTCTTCCAAGGGCCAAAACCGAACAAACCAACCATCTTCGCCAATAACACCTTCACCGCCATTGCTTTCCCTCATAAATTCTATATAATCAGATGGTAGTTGGATTTCGATTGTCGATAATACACTGCTAAATTGATTTTCATCAAGTGAGACATTCTTATCTAAATCTGAGGTTAATCCTTTGATAATTTCTTCCATATGTATTTTTTTACTGTTAAAATGAGAAAAATCCCTTCCTGCTGCATAGTGGGTTCGGGACCTGCACCATATAGTCTATCGCCATGCCTGGCGCACTAAAAGAGAAGCCATGCAAGATTGCACGGCTTCTCTTTTATTTGAGCCGAATTAAGAGTCTATACTTTTCTTGTTAACGGTTTCATTTTATGTGAATAATGTTTTTTATTGTCATATCCCGCATATTCTAGCTCAAGCGTAGGTGTCATATCTCCGTCTATTACATTAGTCCCTACAAAACTGATAAACTTTAATTTAGGATGTGACTTGATAAATTTAAGAGACAACAGGTCTCCGCTGTCACTTAGTATGATTTTTTCTAAATGTTTTAGCCTTTTTAAATCACTTTCATAATTTTTCAAATTTGGACACTTACCCAGCTCTAACACCTTAAAATGTGGTAATGTATCCAAACCATTTAGGTTATCTATTTTACGCAGGTAATATGCCTTCAAATACTCAAGCGACTTTAACTCTTCGATACCAGTCCAGGATTCAATATTAGATTCGGTAATGTGCAAATATTCCAAATGCTTACATCCAGACAAATCCGCTAAATCTTTTGATTTAGGCTTGAACTTCCAAATAGTAAGTCGTTTAAGGGAATTTGCCAAATCAAGTCCACTTATCTTATTATTCCAGTCTATTGAGCATTCCGTTAAACACGGGAACTTCGTAAAATCCACAGGTTGTTTCCCAGGTATGACAGATAGATAGGTCAGATTTTTCAAATAGTGAACCGCTGCTATGTTGATGTCCTCGTCTCCAATAGTAACACCCGTAAAAAAATTATTTTCTTTTAAAAAATCGACATTATCTAAATGATAGCCATCAAACCGATTCATCGCAATTCTGTTTATACCATTATCTTTTGCATAGTCTATGTATTTTTGTAGTTTGTCCGATTCTATTAATAGAAGCCGACCAAGATCAGAAAGTATTGTTTTAAAACCATTAATTATTTGTACTTTCATATACTAAGATAATTTATACATTCCCATTTTATTTATCCACCCAGACTAATAATCTGAAGGGAAATGTTTTTTATCCTCTTCTTTATATCGTTGACCAGGAGATGCCCGTTCGTTGTAATTATTTTCACTTCTATGGCCTCGATTCCCCGCTGCATCTACATCATTTTGCAATCTGGTATCCTCCTACCTAGCCTCCCATTGTCAAGTCATATAAATCCTTACCAATATTTTTTCGAAAAAATATTGAAGCTTCAACCTTTTGCTCGCCTTGCAAAAATTTGTATCCATTTATTTTCACATCAGATGTAAGATATAATGCACCTCTTTTATTTTCGTCTCTAAGTGAATAAAACTTATTCATGTTGTCATAATCAATCTACCAATTATAGAATTTACTACTGTCATTAATATGCTGGAGGGAAAGACAACCTACTATTTAAGAAGTCCTCTATTTCATCCATCCTGCTACAGATCCTGAAATCTTTCTGCTTAGCAAGAATTTCCTGAGTTTCATAATCTTCTGTATTCGGTTCAAAAAGCTTTACATATACAACTCCGGGTAAGATCTCCTTTACTTTGAGTACTTCCTTACAATTCAAGATATTTTCAATTTCAAAAAACGCCCAACAGCCTGGACCAAACCACATTTCAGGTGCTGCCATTATATGCATATTATGAGTCAAAACATCTCGCCCAGGATTTTCTCTGATATTAATTGTTAACCCGAATCTTTTCGTCCACATGGAATGAGAAATCAATTTTCTGTTTTCATAGTCCCTATTCTCAGCTTTGAAATTACTTGGGAACATTTCACTTTGCCATCTGGCGACATTCCAGTCATAGAGTTGTGCAGTATTAAACTTTAATAAGGCAGCTTCATTCAACAATTTATTTAAATCAAAGAATGAGTCATCAACAAACTCTATAATAATACGTTCCACGTCAAAAGGTTGCAGCCTCGCAAAAGTGAATCTATTGGCTTTATTTCCATACATTATAGGATCAATATCTATTCCGTCATGCGCCGTAAAAGAGTTATCATTATTTAATGATAACTCTTTTATTACTTCAACTTCACTCTCAATCCAATCACCATTTGGAAACGAAATGGGCGAACTCACTACTGTCAAACGGTGATTAATAGCTTTTGAGACAAATGAAAAAGCATTTCCTGAATTTTCGAATGTTCCTGATGTAAATGATATTTGAAACCTCATATTTTATTATTGAAGAAAATCGTGCACTACCATGATATTATGCTCACTCGCAAATTTAACAATTTCTGTGTAATTAGCTGGCATATGCCCTGCAGGAGTAACAATATGTAATGTTTTAAATGGAGCTTGAATATCCTCCAATTCCAATATATTTTTCTTAATATTAAGATATTCCGCCATTGAGGTCTTCATACTGACAATTTCAGACCCATTTGAAAAGTCTATTGTTTTAGCATATGGAGTATTAGTATATCCAGCATAGACAGTCTTTGAATATTGCTGTTCAATGGCTACTCCACTTTTAGCAGGCCCAAGTTTGAAAATAGGATTAACGTCAGCTCTATCCAAATTCTCTGCATATGTATATGTTTTTACTATCGTTTCAACTGGCTTAATATCAACCTTTATTAACTTACCATCCCAAAAGCTTCTGCCATTAAGATCAGCAAAGATTCCATTGGTTACACCGCCTGTTACTGCCCCAAATGCCATTCCGGCTAATCCCTCTTTTGCTCCCTGATTAATAGCATCCTTCCATGATGAAGCTTCACCAAAAACCATTGCATTTCCTGTTCCCTGTATAAAACCTCCAGCACCTGCGCTTACAGCTCCTGATACCGCTCCTGTTGAGAATCCTCCCGCGCCTAATGCAATAGCTCCAGATACTCCGGCTTCTGCCCCTACTCCAGTAAGGATACCGGCTACAGCGCCTCCTGTAGCAGCAGTCACTGCTCCAGCAGCAAACCCAATACCGAATGCCATTAGGCCAGTCGGGAAATCATGGATTTTTCCATGCATAGCCATCATGGTCAGATTAACGGCTCCACCTATTACACCACCAATCAGAATATGCCAAAATCTGCCATCAGGATCTACAACAATCATGGGGCGGTTTCCCATTGCCATATATGGACTGTAATCCTGGCTGGCCGGGTCAAGGGAAAACCATCTACCTAACTGGGGATCATAATACCTGCCGCCAAAGTTGTACCACTCTAACCCTGTACCATCATTAAACTGACCCCGTTGTAATTCTTTACCCTGATATAAATAACGATTCTCAAATTTTCCTAAAGCCCTGCTGCTAATACCATCCATTACCAAACCGAAGGGGTAATAATGTGTTTCTTCCAATACGGGCCCTGTAATGTCGGTCACAATCAGGTTGTCAAAATATACATCCTGTGGTGTTTCATTACTGGTATATACATACAGAAATCCACTTTTAGACATCACCATTTTGTCAACGGCCAATGTTTGTAATTCATCTGGCGCTCCTTTCACCTGCCTTACCCCGCTATTATCATCCACCATTTTAAACTGATCATCAAACAATGCAAAGTTTAAATAAGCCTTAGGCTTATCTGAATGATACCCATCAGGATCTTTTTCCTTCAGATGCTGATATTCATTATTATAAAAATTACCCGTAAATGTTCCATTACCAGCTCCCCCCATCTGGTTATGAGCTGCATCTCTTGCCGCAACATCTCCAAATACTCCGGCCAATGCAGCTACCATATCCTCCACAGGAGCGGCCTTAGTTTTCTCTGCTGGTCCCTCTGATTTATAAAAGGCATTCGCTCCGATAATGATAGTATCTCCCGCCATTACCCTCAGCACCAGGGAAGGGCCTATTTTCTTTCCATCCGCTTTTGCATTTAATTTTGCTACAAAAGAGTTTCTTTGCGTACTATCTGTCTGAGGGTATCCAACAGGTTTTGCTGTTCTTGTTTCATCTACATTACTGAATAATGCAGTCTCTTCTCCCGCACTTTCTGTCTCCATGGTTGCTGCATACATACTGAAATCAGACTGCTCTGTAAGTACAGATCGTATATTTCCAAGATGATCAGGGACAAAATAATCATACGTTTTAGTTGGAGTAGTATTTGTCTTGTAGACCATTCGTACCCGGCCTTCTTCATGATTAAAAAATTGTAAAGAATCATTCTGGTATACAAAACCGTTGATATAATCCTTTGTAATAGTCCTGACAGACGCAATCGTACTATCTACTATAATTTCACGTAGTTTATTGCCGGATGCATCATATATATACTTTACAGTACCCTTGCCACGTACCTTGATCAACTCAGGAAGGTTCAGATAATTGTAGGTAATGCTGGTAATTCCTTTGTTGTCATCTTTCACTAAGTTACCATTCACATCATAGCTGTAATCATTGTTACTATTGCCATTTACCTCTTTGAAGTCACCCAAAGTGGAGTAGGGGTCATTGGCTTTGTCTATAACGCCTTGTAATCTGTTGCTATTTGCCTGATACGTATAACGAAGACTATCTATAATTGTGCTTCCTCCGGCTTTAACGCCTCTCTGGTTCATACTAAGTATGTTACCATTAACATCATATGCCGAGTCTGTATTAATGCCGTCACCCATCTTGACACTGAAGTCTAAACTACTGCTTGTATTTAAGTCAGCGAAGTCTGCTTTGAGCATACGGTTAGCCAGATCATAGGCATACTGATAAGAGCGGTAAGTAGCGTCATTATAGCCTCTCCATCTTACACCGGAAAGGTTACCATTATACTGGGCCGGAGTACTATAAGTACTATCATAAAATAATTGTTCTCCAAAATGATGGTTCTTTCCTTCTGTGGTGCCATTTACAGCATATCCTTTATTAATATTTTTAAGCCATCCCCGGATATTATAATCAAATTCTAAACTATCTATGTTAGCTCCTAAAATCTTTGATTTAGGCTTACCTAATTCATTATACCTGATTCGTGAAATGATTTTATTATTACCATCATCATTCAACTGTTTAGAGATAGTAACCAGCCGGCCGGCATTGTCATGCCCCATTATGGTAAGCACAGTAGTTTGCGGACTAACACCGCTACGATTATTATTATGTCGTAAATATGTACTTAATAAAGTTCCCTGAAAATTATACAGATTAGTTGTTATATCACTTCCACCACTTATGTTATCAGCTATGCTTTGTATTAATCGCCCCTTATCGTTATAATACATTGTTGTGGTAAGCCATTGATCTGTACCAATTACTCTTATCTTATTGCCTGTTGGCATACCCAGAAGCATATTACTGGTAGCAGTTGCTGGTTCAGCGTTCGCATCCCCCCCCGACTGAGGTTTGGTAAAATCGCCTGTCAGGGCCGGTTGATTTCCATTAAAGTTGTAGTTGTCATAAAAGCGATACTTTAGAGGAGTTAACAAACCTACAGATATGGTGGGCAAAGGGTTATTAGCTGTAACCGAAACATTTCCACCATTTAAAGAAGACACTATCTCAGCAGTGATTGTTGCTCCATCTCCACTGTTAAAACCATCTAACCAGGTGACACTATTAGTAGCTTGATAACTATTGGTATTATTAACAGCAGTTGCAAGATCTGCAATACCAGGAACGGTATAAGTGATTGTCTGTGTAGTACTTGCCGTGTTCATACTTCCCTGCAATTGCAACCGGGTAGCACTTGAATTATACAAACCAGTCATCGTTATACGGTTCTGGTCATCATAAAACGTAACCTCCCATAGATTCTGACCCCTCAGATTACCATCGCGAGAAAATACAAGACGGTTTCTGACATCATAAACATTTTCGGTAGAATCCTCATCCGGTGCTTCTTTTGTCACCAGGCGATTCCTATCATCATATTTATACTGAGTACATAAATTAATAATGCTACTTATACTCCAATTCCCGTTAATTTTCTTTACACCCAATGGAGGAATCGTAAACCGCAGGTTACCCATGTCATCGTAAACATTATATGAACATAACCAGTCGACATGTCCATTACCTGGATTGGATTTTAACTGTATTTTGCTCAAAACTGTTTTCCCCCGTCTGTCAATATAACTAATACTTTTAGCGCCATTTTCGTCTGTTTGCACGTTTTTGAATAATTCTCCTGCTGAATAAATCTTAGTGGTGACAGGGGTATTGTTATCAGCAGCCATTTCCCATATCCGTACGCTATCGGATAATGAATTAACAAGGTATTGGATGGATGGACCTCTGCCAGCTCCTATCCAACTATTACCAGGCGCCAATGATTTAATAGTTCTGTTTAATGGGGAAAATTCATATATCACCTGTGTAAAGGGAGACGATTCCCCGCTGAACATTGAACTATAAAAATTGGTTTGTTCAGTAAAAGCATTAGTTTTCCCATCTCCTGTTGCCGTTGGAGAAATATAAGGGAGGTAGCCATACTGCTGACGGCCAACTGAATCATAAACACCCACTTCTACAATGTCATTTCCCAATGGCGACATTTTCTTTTCTACAGATTGAATGGACCTACCCAGGCCATCATAAAATCCAGTCTTTTGTAATACTTCTGCAGTTGTTCTACTTAAACTGATTACCTGAGCCGGGTCTTTAATGGGAATAACCGGCTGCCATGATCTGCTAAAGTTGAACTTTGAATTAAGTGTATCATTGCCCTGCTGTGCAGTTACCAAGGATGGAATAAGTATCAGCAGATGGAACAGTGATTTCCTTATTATATTTCTATATATGATTTTCACGATGTGCAATTTTAAACTGATTGTAAATAAATGGACCAGATAATATCTCCTTCATGATTATTGAACCATTTCAGTTTCAGGTAATTCTTTCATGGGTATTTGCTTTTCTTTTACTCTTTCTTCCAATCTATTCCTTCTTTTTATTGAGTTCTGAATAAATTCAGTCCATTGTTTTTCATTTAGAATTGTTTTCATTTGCAGATAAAAAAGTTGATTGATACCTTCTAGTGCATACCCTCTGTTTTCCAGCATACTATTCTGGTTATTCAAACTGTCAATGGCTTGTTTCCTGATTTTGTAAACAATCAGGCAGGAATCAGATTGTATATCAGATAAGTTTAGACTCCTTTTCAAGTGAAACACAGACTTAATAATCATACTATCTGCATTAGTATTTAAAATTTGTGCTGATGCGTAATGAGAGCCAGATAAAATAGTTATCAAAACAGATATTCTTATAAATAACAACATGGTCAATTCTTTTACAGGTTAAGTAACTATTGGATAATATAAGATCCCGGTTTCAGGTAGTAATCAATGGTACATTGATAATTCCAGCATGGAGAACCTGATGGATCACATTCAGTATACCCATAGTCATAAATTGCATTCATAATAATCGAAGCTGATGTTCCACTTACTGTTCTGACTACATCCCCAAGAGAACCAGGAAAACAGTTGTCGTTCTGACCAACTGTCACTACAAGGTTATTGACATATTTAGGGTTTGTACAGGCAGGGTTTGCGTAAAATCTCACAACTACATCCAGAGTTCCATATAAATCCACATTTTCATAGCTGATTTTTGCATAGATTCTATTACAGTTTCCATTTGCATTCGCGTATGCTGGTCCATTAGTTATTACATCACTCATGGCCGTACTATCTGCCGCATATTGGCTTCTGGTTGAAGAGTAAGTACCAGCAGGAATTGTATATAATATTGTGTCTGGTGTAGTACTCCCGGTGCAATTACTCTGTATAAATTTCCTGCTGACCTCATTATTCTTATAAACGATGTTACAATTCACTTTCTGACCAGCAGGTCCATAACAGTTCATTTCCAGAATATTTCCTTCTATATCTTTCACCAATCGTTTTCTGCCTAAATCATCGTATTCAAAATAAGTAACCTTATTATATTCGCCGCATGTGCTAGTTGTACCAGCAAGAAGATCGACAGTCTGAGTTGTCATCCTGGCAGATGAAGGATAGGCCCGTAATTCATCAATAGTAATGTTACTTCCAATAACGCTTATAGAACTTGTAGTAGCAGGTAAAATGTGCTGATAACAGCTCCATCCCCGGTATGTTAGAAGCTTAAGTGCCGGTGTACCATTTACGTTCAACGCTGTAGTCTTGCTCCAGTAAGTAACCAGGTATTCCTTTCCTACAGCAACTGTAGCACTTATAGTACCATTCAGAACAAACGACCTTTTCCCGGTTATAGCATCAGAATATCCAAAAACACCAGTTGGAACTGACCAGTTGCCATTCGTTCTGCCTTCAAAGCTGGTATAGGCAATCTCACCATAAGCTGCATTTGTAACAGTAGCAAGGGCTGTTTGGTGTTCATCATCCCATATAACGGATTGTTTACTGCCTGTAAGATTATTGGTCGTTTCCAATGGAACAGATTTACTATCAAAGAGATCTATCGTAGTCTGCAAAGGGATCAGGGTAGTATTCCTGTTTAATACACTCATAGTAAAAGCACCTATTGTACTTAGGGGTATGGGATTCCCTGATAACAACTTATAAACATATTTGGGTTTGACCTTTGTTCCACTGATCACTTCGAAACCGGTTATTGATACATCCTGCAAGTTCTCACTGGTTGGAGTCTTTATCCATTTTTCAACTGCTATAGGAACAATTATACCACTGTCCCTCAACTGCTTTACGGGGCCTGTGATGGTATAATTGTAAGGGTAATAAATATTTGTTTGGGCATACTTTTGTAAATCGTTACTTAAATAGTTCTTTGAACTTGCCAGATTATATAAACTATCATATGTAAAGCTGGATGCTGTGAGCAATGTATCGGTTCCTGACAATATTTTCTCTACACTTGAATCGAGAACCGTCTGACCAGTTATAGGATAATAATATTCAACGCCGTACCCTGTTCCGAGAAATCCTCCTGTATTTGAATAAGATTGATAATTTGAGAGAAATTTACCCGACTTATAAGCGGTATCTGAAAAATTAATAATAGTAAACTTATATTTATTCTCATTTATTTTAAGTACATTATTAGCCTGATCTACAACAGACTTTTTCTTCACCAATCCAAGTTCCCATGAGGGGAAAAGCTTGGCTGCAAAGGGGAATTGGGGTGGAGCAGGGAAATAATTCAGATCTTTATAACTTGTATATTCATATACTACCTTTCCATTATTCTGCATAATTTCTTCTACCCTGGTATAGCCTACAGATGTACCCCAAACATAATCCATGTTATTGATTGGGGAAGACACCCGAACAGTATAATCATGATTATGGCCATCACCATTTCGCAAGTATACAGTAAAAATATAATCGTATTTAGGCTTATAAAAAGCAAACCCCGAAGAGGAATTATCCTCATTCCTATATTTAAATTCCCTGATTAAAGGCCCCCCCTGATTTAAACTATCCTGTGTAGTGATTTTTTTCACTCTGACTCCTCCCATGAGGGAATAGCTTGTATCTTGTACTTCATTCAACCAGTTAATAGAACAAGCTCCGATACTCAAGGATCCACAGCTGCCAACCGCAGCGCAAGACATTATATACGTTCCTGCAGATAAGCTATAGCTCTTATAAGTCCCACCCGCCTGTCCACCAGTCTGAAACTGGTCAATAATCTGATTTGAAGCATTTTTTAACGTGTAAATAGTTGGGCAGTGGGAGTCAAATTGTACGGAGCAGTCAATTTCTGCCATTACCCCCGAATATTTAGTAACCGTAAATGTTTTTGTTTGTGGATAATCCGGAGCTGCCCCTATTATTTCCCGTTTTGATTCTTGGTAAAAATAAGCATGTCTATCATTTGCCTCATATTCAAATAAAGCTTTTGCCCCATCTGGATATTTAATAGCTGTCAATACCCCGGATTTGACATATTCAGAATCAGGTTCTCTATCAGCTCCTGTCAAGGCACCTAATGCAGGTATTAAATCAACGTTTGTCTTGTTATTAAAATAGCCCCAATGATCCTGCGAAGTATTACCAATCTTGGGAACTTTATAACCATTATAGGTAAATTCGTATGGATTAAGGGTTTGAAATTGCGTATACTGTGATAGCCGATATAATTTAAGCTTTGAAATTCCAGTATCTGTGCTGTTATATGGGTAGGTAAATCCCTTATTGGAAAAATATTGGTATTCGAATTTATAACCCATTCTTAATACCGAATCACGCAACTCTATTCGTGATAAAGCATATTCTCCTGGGGCGTCAACTCGTTGTACTGAATCATATATAAAGTTCAAATTAACATTATAAGGGAAAGAGATTTGCGTTAAATACTTCGTATTAATCCTTATATTATCAGTTGAACTGTAATTTATGGTAACATCACCGGTATGATCAAATCTACTTGAAGGCATTTTTATATTTCTGCCCACCAGAAACCCTGTATAGCTATAATTAATTGTGTCTTCTGCAAATGGAGAGATAACCGATTTAAGATACCAGGAAGAAACGTAAGGTTTGTAAGCGTCATAATCAGAATATTTATCCCGGATAGTTATTTCAGGAACACTAAATAAGTAGCGACTGCCATCTTCAAAAATGAGTGTAAAATTGGTAATACTACTTAAAGTTACACCATCAATGCTCCCCGTGTTCCATGTCACTTTTATATTCTGTTGAGGAATCAATATAACTTTCCCATTCTTTCCAATAACAAAACTGCCCATTCTCCCAGCTACATTAAACTGAAAAATGTCCAATTCACTATCAATTGAATCTTTTCCGTAATTTGCGGTTGAGAAGACGCCGGTTACTGTCCCCCCACGAGAAGTGCGGGGTTTAACCTCACTCGTAAACATAAATCCACGTCCTGGACAATCATCCGGTAGTCCTCTTACATCTCTTGTTATTACTCCTCCGGTACTTAATTGCCATCCTAAACCCACGCTCGTCGATTGTTCATCAATTTTAACTCCTCCTGCGAAATAATCCAGAGATACATTGTTTCCTATGCCGCTTCTTGAATAACTATAGATAGGAATACTGATATTAGGGATACCAGTAAAATAATTAACTGGAATATTTATTTCCTTTCCTGATGCTGTTGCGTTCTGTGAGCCAGAAACACTTGTATTAAAATTGGGTGCTTCCTGGGCGATTAACTTGGTTGACAGCAAAAGGAAGCATACAATAAAATGATAAAATTTCATGACTGGTTGATATGAGGTTAATAATATATCTGACAGGAGTATGATTATTTCCCTTTTCCTTTAAGTTTATCTATTTCTTTTCTCATATCAATAATATAAAGAGTAAGCTCTTCTACTTTTTGCAATAGCTTTTTATTCATTTCGCCCACATCAATACCGTCCTTTTGTACCTCAGCTTCTGAAGGAATACCAGGTAAATGCTGATTGGCGTTTATATAACTTTCCAATTCCTCTAGCGGAGACAGCTGATAATCCGGTTTAAATACAAAATCCGCCCAACTGGTTTGTTTTACCTGTACCTTCCTGGCACCCATTGTACCCTCTACCGCCAGTTGATAACTACCCGGAGAAGTAGTACCTATTCCCACAGCGGTATCATTCCATATGCTATTTCCAGGCAGATAAACATTCCCTGAAAACCTGTTTTGATAGGATAATAGTGTAGTAGCTACTGCTGTTGTGGACAATGTAGAATCTACGGCTGTCCAGCCAGTGTAGTTGCCAGCAACGTCTGCACTCAATCCTGATGCAAATGCCCTTATATGGAACCGTTCGAAATACAACTTGCTATCCATGAAAATGACTACTTTGCCATTTTCACCTGCCAGATAGACCGCTGGATTAGACAATCCAGAAGTAGATATCTTTGTTTTTATAAAAATGTTGTTGTAAATGTAATAGCTCAACATCAGGCTTATAGATTCATTTGACCCGTAGCAATACCCCTCAAAAATGATCGTAGGCATCTGGCTTGAATTGGTAAAAGGGAGGTTGGTTTTTATTTTAACTCCATTGACGGGTGTACCGTTGTTATAATACGATAATACATCCGGGTAATTCTGTGCACTTACATACAGGGACGCGCATAGCAGCGATAAAAAAATCAATACTGATTTCATGGGGTAAATGTTTTAATTGTTAAAATTTATTTAGTTCGTTACAATGAGTAACCGAATCTCACTTTGATATTGTCAGTCTTTGGTAGCTGACGGGGGGCTAAAAAATCATACAGTACCATGATGTTGCCTTTCAGCTTTACACTGATTTTATACTTCTTACTGATACCTATTAATGCACTACTTTGCCAGCCTTTCCTGCTCTTTAACTGCGCTATATGAGAGAATGTAGAAAGATAATTTTCTTCAAA
>Ga0055535_1000982_pt1 | contig 18537 bp, 20 predicted proteins | sample Araplaol_mTSA_r2_FD_54992 | JGI IMG/M metagenome (GOLD analysis project Ga0055535, IMG submission 54992) | Arabidopsis root microbial communities from North Carolina, USA - plate scrape CL_Col_mTSA_r2 | ecosystem: Host-associated > Plants > Roots > Endosphere | place: USA: North Carolina... | reverse complement strand
GCGGTATTGTATTGACAGGTGGCGGCGCTTTGCTTCGCAATTTGGATAAGCTGCTTGCTCGTGAGACTGGCATGCCGGTCATCGTGGCAGAGAATCCGCTTGATTGCGTAGCGATTGGTACTGGACGCGCGCTTGATAATATTCATTTGTTCAAGGGACGCAGCAGCTCTGCGCTTCGTTCCAAACGATAAGAATACGCCCATGAGGGAGTCTGATACCCGCGTCGATTCGTTCCAACGACGCGGGCATTGTTATCACTGAAGGTTGCTGCCAAGCCTGATGCTTGGGCATAAGCTTGCGGAAACGACTTCATGATGGCANGTGGACATCGTGAGCGACCTCTTTTCTGAGGGAACGAGTACCTCTTTACGATGAGAAGGTGTTAATACTGTTTAAGCTTCTGGGGAACAAACGTTTATTTTTGATGTTGTTTGGCCTTATTTTGTTTATTGCGTTAATGGGGTTTACACTAGGCGGACGCCTAAACCTTACTTGGCCAGAGAAATTTGTGCATGATACGGTAACCTTTGTGCAGCAAATATTCTACAGACCGGCATCGTATGTATCGAATTTCGTGAAGGATGTCTCCAGTCTGAAGGAACTGCACGAAGAAAACGAGCAATTGAAGACGATGCTCGCGCAATATACAAGGGATAAGGCCTACTACAATTCGGTTGCGGCAGAAAATAAGAGACTTCTAGACGATCTGGAATTTACGGAGCGTCAGAAGCAGATGAATATGCCTTATAAATACCGAATTGCACAAGTGACGTCGATCAATGTGGCCGATCCATTTAACCAGACGTTGAACTTGAACCTTGGCTCGAAAAATGGAGTTCGTCAAGGAATGCCGGTTATATCGACGGAAGGCGTAGTCGGGATTGTCAGCCGCGTATTCGAATTCTCCTCCACAGTCCAGTTGTTGACGAATATGGATGAGAAGGATCCGAACTCACCAGCAATATCAGCTACTGTACTTGGAAAAGAAAACAAGTCTTTCGGCGTGATTGAGTCTTATGACCACAGCAGTGGTACATTCTTAATGACACGTATTCAAGAGGATGATGAGCTGGAAGAAGGAGATACCATTGTATCGTCCGGCCTTGGCGGTTCATTCCCGAAAGGTCTCGTTCTCGGCCAAGTTGTATCGCGGCAAGTAGGGGACATCGGATTGACGCATTCTGCTACGGTTAAGCCTGCTGCAACCTATCGTGACTGGCGTGAGTTGTTCATCGTTATCACACCGGACATGAAGGAGACGGGGAAAGAGGCGCAGCAATGAATCGAAACTGGATGATCGTATTTATGTTCATTCTCTTCCTGCTGGAAGGTTCGCTGCTGCCTGTATTTATTCCAGATGCGTGGCAAGGACGGATTGTCCCGCAACTGGTATTCATCGTAATACTGTATCATGCCGTATATCATCATCGGCATGCTGCGTTGATGATGGGATTGGGATTCGGGTTTCTGCAGGATATTGTATATTATGGCCATATGCTGGGCCCACACACATTTAGCATGGGGCTGCTCGGATATTTGACTGGATTACTTTTTGCGTCTCGCAACACATCCATGATTACGATGATAATCATTTCTGTATTCGGCAGCTTTGCCTATCAGACGATGCTGTATGCAGCTTACCGACTGTTTGGCTTGCATGGAATGACATTCGAATATGCGATATTCGATTTTATGATTCCAAGCTTGATTGTACAGCTTGTCTTCTCGCTGGCCATATATGTTCCGATGCGAAGATGGTTCGACCATTTGTCTGGGAAGAAGTCTGCCGAAGATGAACAGGGGTAATAGCCGTCTTGGAATATGTTTCCAGACGGCTTATGCCTTTTTGTTATCGATAATTTCTTTTTCAACCCGGTGTTGCAGGAACTTTCCTCTTCCATCTCGAAAAAGATAAAATTGGGGAGGGACCTTTCATGACGGCCAAGTCACTGGTAACGATTAAAGGCATGAAGGACGGCCTAGTGTTCCTGCTTGACGATAAGTGTGAATTTGCAGTCTTGTTGGGCGAATTGCGCGACAAGCTTGAACATACACCGCATTTTTTCGACGGACCGATTGTATATGTCGATGTCAAGTTAGGAGCCCGCGCTGCAACAGACGAGCAGAAGACTGAAGTGCTGGATGTACTGCGTCAGCGGGGGAATTTACTCGTACGTTCGATTGAATCTTTTGAGGACAAGAAGGCGGAGCAGAAGGGGTATCGTATTGAGACGAGAACCGGTATGGTACGTTCTGGACAGGTGCTGCGCCACGAAGGGAATTTATTGTTTTTGGGAGATGTCAATCCTAGCGGAATGATTATATGCACTGGCGATGTAATGGTCCTAGGAGCGCTGCGTGGAATGGTTCATGCAGGGGCAGAAGGAGAGCTATCTGCCGTTATTGGGGCCTCGTTATTTGCACCGACGCAACTACGCATCGGGGAAATTATTAGCAGACCGCCAGATGAATGGGGTGTAACCCAATCGCATATGGAATTTGCTTATGTGCATGAAGGTGTCATGCAAATTGATAAAATCTCGCAGCTACATCGCGTTCGCAAGGACATCAATATGTTCAAAGGAGTGTAGAAGGATGGGAGAGGCAATCGTCGTCACTTCGGGCAAAGGCGGCGTCGGCAAGACGACGACATCCGCGAATATTGGTACCGCGCTTGCTTTGCTCGGCAAAAAAGTGTGCATGATCGATACAGATATCGGTCTTCGCAACTTAGACGTCGTGATGGGGCTCGAAAATCGTATCATCTATGATATCTGCGATGTTGCGGATGGCCGTTGCCGATTGAATCAAGCACTTGTGAAGGACAAGCGCTTTGATGAGTTGTATATGCTGCCTGCCGCTCAGACGAAGGATAAGTTGGCAGTGTCTCCAGAACAGATCAAGGATATCGTTCTGGAACTGAAGAAGGAATTCGAATACGTTATNATTGACTGTCCAGCNGGCATTGAACAAGGATTCAAAAACGCGATCGCAGGAGCAGACCATGCCATCGTTGTTACGACGCCTGAGAATGCTGCGGTTCGTGACGCTGATCGGATTATTGGACTGCTGGAGAATTCGGAAGTCTCCTCACCGAAGCTGATTGTGAACCGTGTTCGCGCCAATATGATGAAGAAGGATGGCGGCATGCTTGAGCTGGATGATATTTTGCAAGTGCTCAATATCGACTTGCTAGGCGTTGTTCCTGATGATGAAATGGTTATTAAAGCGGCTAATTCTGGTGAACCTACGGTCATGAATCCAGATGCTCCTGCTGCTGTGGCTTATCGGAATATCGCGCGCCGCATCNTGGGGGATACAGTACCACTGATGCCGCTTGAACAGAAGAAAGGCGTGCTAGACCGTGTGAAGAAGTTTTTTGGAATGGGATGATTAATCAGTGTTTAACAAGCTGAAACGAATTGATTGGATTATAGTCGGTATTTTGCTCGTGTTCTCGGTGTTCAGCCCACTGGTCATCCTAAGTGCAACGCATGGGGATGCAATGTTCAGCGATACATCCATGATGATGAAGACGATTATTTTCTATATTCTCGGATTTATCCTTATGTTTGCCGTAGCGCTGTTCGATTATCGATTGCTATTGAAGAGCTGGCCGATTTCAATGGGGATCACAATCCTGCTTCTTGTTGGCGTGTTTTTCCTAGGGGCGGATCTTAACGGGGCTGTTGGCTGGTATAAGCTTCCCGGTGGGCAGACTTTTCAACCAGCTGAGCTCGCAAAGATTACGCTCATATTTGCGTTAGCGCAATTGCTAGGAAGACGGAATGGTGATCCACTCTCACTTACGAAGGACTTGCTACCAATTGGATTGGTAACGATCCTTCCATTTGGACTAGTAGTGATTCAGCCTGACCTTGGTAACGCCATTATTTATATTGTAATACTGATTGGTATGCTATGGATCGGAGCGGTGAAATACCGGCATGTCCTTGTGGCGCTCCTCTGTGTTGCGGTCATAGGGGGAGCGGTCTACGTATCGTTCACGACCTTCAATAAAGAAGTCAAGGATTTCTTCGTGAATAAGATCGAGAAGAAGCATTGGTATGAGCGGATAAACACATTTATCAACCCAGAGGAAGCAACCAACGATGCGAAGCATCAATCCAACTATGCGATGATTGCGATCGGTTCAGGCGGACTCAGCGGTGATGGCTACATGAAGGGCGAATTGAAGCAGCGCAGCTTCATACCGTATACGTATTCGGATGCCATCTTCGTGGTAATCGGTGAGGAGTTCGGGTTCCAGGGCTCAGCCCTACTGCTGCTGCTGTACTTCCTGATGATATACAGGATGATTCTCATTTCCTTCCAGTGCTATGACTTGCGAGGGTCGTACATGATAATCGGCATTGTGTCGATGTTCGTGTTCCAAATATTCGAGAACATCGGAATGATGATCGGCCTTATGCCGATTACCGGGATTACGCTGCCATTCATCAGTTATGGTGGTACATCACTTCTCTTGAATATGATTTGTATTGGACTGGTGATGAGCATACACATTTATCAAGAGAAATATCAGATTGAGCCTTAATGGAGTCGAAGATTAGGGTCTTGGTCTCATCATTTACGAAATTAGCGCTAAGGCGGCAATACGTCCATAACGGATGTAGTGCCGCTTTTTTGCGTACATCTGCTTGTTCTCAGGCTCACTGCTCATATCTGCTGTAGGCTTGTCATACACATGTGATAAGCACATCATTCAGCTGATGCATATTGTTGAAATGGGTTAAGAAGGGATGAGACGAGCATGAAAGAAGATATTCGGCGCCGAAGAGAAGAACGAATCCGTGATATTCTAATGGCTGAAGAGATGAAACGTAAGTCGCATGCGGAGGAAGCTGTGGAAGGTAATCTGTCTTCCCATTCACTTGTTCAACCGGATGTCGTGTTGAATGTTCCCTCTGCAACGGCTGTCTATAATAACGGAGAGCAGCGTGTGGACTACGAATTCAATCAAGAGTATACGTATGATCCTGAGCAGCAGTGGAAGATAAGCCGTTCGAAGTGGAATGAACGCTACGGCTGGGAAGAGCCTCCTACAGGAAGAGGCAATGTATGGCGCTCCTTGCGCTCCAGACTTCTCGTATCCATCTTGTTGTTCGCTGCAGCTTATGGAATCACATCCTTCCCGGCGGAATGGAATGCACCTATGCGCGCTTGGATTCAATTGTCCCTTCATGATGAGATGGACATGCGGCCGATTGCGGCGTGGTATGAGCGAACTTTCTCCGGAACACCTGTGTTCATCCCTTTGTTTCCACGAGATAAGGAATCAACGAAGGCTGTACAGTCCACACATACCTATCCATCCCCGATTAAGGGGCAGATTGTGCAGCCGTTTGCTATGAATCTGAAGTCTGTCGCGATTGCTCCCGATCATGCGAGTGGTGCGGCGATTGAGGTTCAGAATATTGCTACGGGCAAAATTGAACGGGTAACTTCAGACGAGAAGTCAGGAATTACAGTAATTGTCCAACATGCCGATGGTCTTGTTACGGTGTATAGTGGGCTTACAGCGACTTCCGTGCAACAGGATGACTGGCTTGAGCCCGGAGCAACAATTGGTACGATACAGAGTCAGGAGAACCAGTCGGGGGTAGGTGCTGAGCCTGTACTTACATTTGCGATGCAGCAGCGCGGCGTTTATATTGACCCGGCGGATGTGATACGAATTGATTAAATGGGGGGGGACCACCTACTCACTTCATCCGCTATTTGTGATCCTTATGGCTGCAGCTGCAGCTACAGGCTATATATTTGAATTGCTTACGTTATTTACGATCGTGCTGATTCATGAACTGGGACATGTAGCTTGTGCTAAGGCGTTTGGATGGACCATCACGGAAGTGAAGCTGCTGCCCTTCGGAGGGATGGCGGAGACGGATGATGGAGCACTATCGCCTGCTTGGCAAGAGTGGATTGTAGCGGTAGCGGGGCCATTACAAAATGGTCTCATGATATTAATTGCATGGTATGCGGAAGCGATGGGTTGGTGTAGTCCAGAATGGGCGAAAGGGTTTATTCAGGCCAATGCGTTCATTGGATTGTTCAATTTGCTGCCGATTCTTCCGCTTGACGGCGGACGGATGATGCAAGCAGCATGTTCGTTNTGGATGAGCTATCATCGAACCTTGCTTGTTGGTGCNAGGGTCAGCCTTGGATGCAGTGCCATTATGCTGCTGTACAGTGTGTGCCCGGTAGTTGTGGGAGGNAAGCTGAATATTAATCTCTTGATGCTAGCTCTCTTTTTGCTGTGGACCAACTGGGTGGAACNTCGGAATGTTCCTTTTCGTTTCATACGATTTTTGATGAATCGTCCAACGAGGTTGCGCGAGTGGGAGAGTTCGGTCGCACTAGGACGCCCAATTGTAACAGAAGGGGGGCGTTCGTTGTCTCGAATCGTTCGTCTGTTCCGCAGAGATGACTACCACTTCATTTATGTAATGGGTGATGAAGGGCGAATCCAACGGATCGTTCCNGAACAGCAATTAATTGATGCCTTCTTCGATGAGCCTCCGCCTCANAATCGTATGAAATCATGAGCGCNATCTAGGTAAGTTCGGTCACAATNTTGGAGGTGAAAAGAAACGGTTATCATTTTTTCTAGCCTGTTCCATAAACCGGCATGTTCACCTTATCCTGCTTCATGTTACAATGGAAGATGACGCGCTGTAGTAGAGGTGATACCATGAATCAGATGATTGTTCACTGTGAGGAACAAGTGACGCAGATGGCGTTGCTTGAACATGGTCGGCTCGTCGAATTTGCAGTCGAACGTGCAACTGGCACAACGCTGGTCGGCAGCTTATTTAAGGGGCGGGTAGTGAATGTGCTTCCTGGAATGCAGGCTGCGTTCGTGGACATCGGGCAGAAGAAAAATGCATTTTTATATGTCGATGATTGTTTACATCCTCATTTGGAGAAGCAGCCTAAGCAGAAACCGCCGATAACGAGTCTGCTTCGAGTTGGACAGGAACTTATCGTGCAAGTGATGAAAGATCAGCTAGGAGGCAAGGGAGCGCGTGTAACCACGCATTATTCTCTACCTGGCAGATATTCGGTGTTTATGCCATATGCCGATTATATCGGTGTATCTAAGAANATTGAGCAGGAATCNGAACGCAATCGATTGAAGCAGCTTGCTGAACAGCTTCGCNAGGGCGAAGAGGGGCTGATCATTCGAACCGTTGCTCAAGGTGAATTGACGGAGACGCTTGAGGGTGATATTGAGTCACTCCGCGANTTGTGGGAGACGATTGGTTATCGTGCCAAGGAAGCTCAGGCTCCCGCGTTGCTGCACCGTGATCTAAGCATGGTGGAGCGGCTTGTTCGGGATGCGTTCTCACGCGAGATTGACCAGCTGCTCATTGATGATGTTCGCCAATTGAAAAAGGTGCAGTCGTTTGTTCGTTCGTTTGACCCTGAATTGGAAAATCGGATTCATGTATACAAAGACAGTGAGCCGCTATTTACCCGTTATCGGGTGAAAGATCAGCTAGATAAGGCTTTCCAGCGTAAGACATGGCTGCAGAGCGGAGGATATCTAGTATGGGATCAGACGGAAGCACTGACGGTTGTTGATGTGAACACGGGAAAATATACGGGGACAAGCGATCTGGAGGAGACCGTATTCTTAACGAATCTGGAGGCGGCCGAAGAGATTGCGCGTCTTATTCGTCTTCGCGATATCGGCGGCATTATCATTGTTGATTTCATCGATATGGATACGGAAGAACATCGAGTGCGTATTGTGGAGCGATTGGAAACGATGATGCGGAAGGATCGTACGAAGTGCTTGGTTGTCGGTTGGACGAAGCTTGGTCTAATGGAACTGACACGCAAGAAGGTTCGTGAGCAGGTCATGCANCAACTGTTCCAACCCTGTGCCGAGTGCGAGGGAAGCGGAGTTGTTTTGTCCTCGCTTTCTNAACGGGAACCGGAAATTATACGTTGATTTTTATTGCAGAGTGTGCTAAGATCTACGGGTATGTGTTAAGTCTAGTGCTGCACATGCTGTAACCGCTCCAGACAGGTATGAAGTGTGAAGCGATGCTTCACCACCTGATTTAGGCGAGTCTGAGACATGAGGAGGTGCAACACAATGTACGCAATTATCGAAACAGGTGGCAAGCAGTACAAAGTTCAAGCTGGTGATGTATTGTACATCGAGAAGCTGAACGCTGCTGAAGGCGAAAGCGTGACATTTGACCGTGTNTTGGCAGTATCCAANGACAACGGCTTGGTCACAGGTACTCCGGTAGTATCCGGTGCTACTGTTACGGCGAAAGTTGAAAAGCATGGAAAAGGCGCGAAAATTGTCGTGTACAAGTACAAAGCGAAAAAGAACTACCGTCGTAAGCAAGGTCATCGTCAACCGTATACAAAAGTGACGATTGAGAACATTCAGGCGTAAGAAGGTGCCATATGATTCGCATTACAATACGGCGCAAGCCGGATCATTCAATTGAGAGCTTCTCCATTGAAGGACATGCGAATTATGCTCGCCACGGAGAGGATATCGTATGTGCGGGAGTCTCTTCGGTATCGGTGGGTACGGTGAACGCCATTGAAGCATTGACGGGCATTGAGCTGGAATGCAAGATGAAGGATGGATTTTTGAGTGGACGTGTTCCACGCATTAATCAGCCGGATATCGAAGCTAAGGTTCAATTGCTGTTGGAGTCGATGATCGTCAGTTTACACACGATCGAAACTTCATACGATTCGTATCTTCAAATAGAAGACAATTAAGTGAGCAAGGAGGTAGACTATAATGTTGAAACTGAACCTTCAGTTGTTCGCATCCAAAAAAGGGGTAGGTTCCACAAAGAACGGCCGTGATAGTATCGGTCGCCGTCTTGGTGTGAAGCGCTCCGACGGTCAAGTAGTTTCTGCTGGCAGCATTTTGGTGCGTCAACGTGGTACGAAAATCCACCCAGGTAACAACGTGGGCATCGGTAAGGACGACACTCTGTTCGCGAAAGTGGATGGCGTTGTTAAGTTCGAACGTTGGGGCCGCGATCGCAAAAAAGCGAGCGTCTACCCGGTTGAAGTTGCACCTGTTGCAGCAGCTGTGGAGAACTAAGACGACTGAAGAACCCTCGGCTTGAGCCGGGGGTTTTTTTAATGAATAAGAGACGACAATGCGTTGTNTGGCAAAGTGCAAGATATGTCGAGCCTGTGCACANCTTATGTAGAGCTTATGCCAAGCTTGTACCAAGCCTGTGCNAAGCCGAAGTTGTTGTTCGTTCGAGAGATAACATAGTCGCTCATCTGAGGAAATGCTTCGAAGGGGCTATGCCACATCAATTCCTTTTTGTCTGCTCATTATTTCCCGCATAATGCCGCCATCAGCGCGGTCCACATTGTTTCTAATTCTGTTGTTACTGGAATGATTTGTGCAAATCCTTTATTTCTTAGTATGATTTTGTTTGGACGAGGTTTCAGGCGCGTGATATACTGAAATTCGGGGAGTTTGTACATAACTGGAAATGTGTGAGTATCGGGGAGCGAAGTGATGAATAGGACAAGCTTATGGATCGGCTGTTGCTGGGCTGTCGCTGCAGCTGGGACAGCAGCTATCATTGGTTGGAATATGCACATCGGGTGGCGTATTGGACTCGCATTCGTTGTGGCTGCCAGTATTGGCGGAGCATTTTTGCTATTCTCGCGACAACAACAACGACAAAGAGAACGAATGCTTCAAGAAACCCAATTAGCGGCAATTCACTTAATGAATCATCAGCGGCATGATTGGATGAACGACTTGCAGCTTCTGTATGGATATGTTCGTTTGAAAAAGTACGATAAATTACCGGACTGCGTGGAAACAATAAAAGAAAGAATGGCGGAGGAAAGCCGAATTGCCAAACTTGGTTTTCCGGAACTCGTTATGTTTTTGATGCAGCACCGTACCTCTGGCGGTACGATGCCGCTCAAGGTAATGATACCAGAGCCTCTTGAACTCGACCGATTGAACCTGGAAGTGGACACTGTCCGCTTGACGAATATGATTATCGAGACGGTTAACACATTCCGCTTCGCATCCAAGGAGCAGGGGGACGCTTATTGCCCGCTGCAGCTTGCGATATGGTGTGAATCGAGCCAGCTTAACATTCAATATCAATTAGAGGGTAAACTGCTTCGGCCGGGCGAAGTGGCCGAGAAGCTGAGACGAATTGCGATGGAACGCGGCGTGCGGCTGGAGCAGTTGTCGGCGAATCATCATGATGGGCAGGACGCCTACCAAATAGTCGTGCCATGCAGTGCATAATGAGGTGACAGCATGTTTGTAGATAAGACGAGGATTTATGTTAAAGGCGGCGACGGAGGCGACGGAATCGTCTCGTACCGCAGAGAGAAGTATGTGCCAATGGGTGGTCCCGCTGGCGGTGACGGAGGACATGGCGGCGACGTTATTTTCCGTGTAGATGAAGGATTGCGTACGCTTGTCGATTTCCGCTACCAGAAGCACTTTAAGGCAGATCGCGGGGAGAAGGGCCGGAATAAGAGCCGGCATGGAGCGAATGCGGAGGATATGATTGTCCGCGTTCCCCCTGGTACGGTAGTCATCGATGATGATACGAAGGAAGTTNTNGCTGACCTTACCCGNCAAGGCCAAGAGGTTGTNATTGCCAAGGGCGGACGTGGAGGACGAGGCAACATCCGCTTCGCAACAGCGAACAATCCTGCACCGGAACTTGCAGAACATGGAGAAGAAGGTCAGGAGCGCTGGGTTATCCTTGAATTGAAGGTCATGGCTGATGTCGGCTTGGTCGGATTCCCGAGTGTCGGCAAGTCAACTCTCCTGTCTGTTGTATCTGCGGCGCAGCCGAAGATTGGTGCTTATCATTTTACGACGATTACACCGAACTTAGGCATGGTGGATGTCGGAGAAGGACGCAGCTTCGTTATGGCCGATCTTCCTGGGTTGATTGAAGGAGCTCATACGGGTATTGGATTGGGTCATGAATTCCTTCGTCACGTTGAACGTACCCGCATCATTGTTCATGTTGTGGATATGGCGGGCATGGAAGGTAGAGATCCATTCGATGATTGGGTGAAGATTAACGAGGAATTGAAGTTATACAATGAGAAGTTGTCCGAGCGGCCGCAAATTATCGCTGCTAATAAGATGGATATGCCTGAGGCAGAAGAGAATTTGGCGGTATTCCGTGAGAAGGTTCGCGAGATGACGGGAAGCGATATTGAGATTATGCCAATCTCCTCGCTGACACGGCAAGGTATTCAAGAGCTGCTCTANCGAGCGATGGAGTTGCTTGAGCAGTTGCCTGATGCTCCTGAAGTCGAAGNNGTGGCAGAGGTTGATGAGCGTAAAATCTATCGCTTCGAGAAGACAAGACATGATTCAGAATTTACAATTCGCCGCGAGAACGATACGTTCGTAGTTGAGAGCGAAGCTGTTGAGAATATGCTGAAGCGCATGCAAATGAACTCTCATGATGCGATCTTGCGCTTTGCGCGGACACTGCGCCACATGGGAATTGATGAAGCGCTGCGCAAGCGTGGTGCAGTTGATGGGACGATTGTCCGCATTGCTGATTTTGAATTTGAGTTCGTAGAAGGCAGCAGCTACTATTGAAGTTCATAAGAAAATGATTAGAACGCCTGACCCTTTTGGGTCGGGCGTTCTTTTTTTTGTTTATTGAGCCAATGGAAGTGGCGCGCTTCGATCAAGTAGGAGTATTGGCCTGATCAATATTCGTAAGACGAAGCAGGTCAGCTTCATCCAGCAGAATATCCATTCCGCGTACACTGTCTTGAATAGAGGAAGGCTTGGTGGCTGCCGGTATGGGAATAAGATTAGGGGATAGTGCAAGCAGCCACGCAATCACAATCTGATAAGGGCTTGCCGAATACTTCTGTGCCAGTTCTGACAATACAGGATGGTTCTGCAAATGGATGGAATTGCTCGGCCCACCGAATGGGCTATACGCAATGAAGCTGATGCTATGCTCATCACAGTATCGAAGCACGTCATTCGAGTGTCTGTCATGAAGATGGAGACGGTTCTGAATACAAGTGATGGGTGCGATTTGCTGGACACGCTGACACTCGCTCACAGTAACATTAGATAGGCCTATATGGAGAATTTTGCCTTCTTCCTGAAGTCGGCTTAACGCTCCAACAGATTCTTCAATAGGAACAGAAGGATCGGGAGCGTGCAAAATGTATAGAGGATGGCATTCCCGCTTTAGAGTATGTAAGCTGAGCTCGCATGCAGAGCGAAGAGAATCGGGTCGGCCGTCGCATATCCAGGACCCATTCGGACGAGCTAGCCCCCCCTTTTGTAATAATTAGGTACTCTTCCGTGGAGTAGGCAGATAGTGCTTCTTGCAGCAATTGTTCATTGTGGCCGAGATCGTGATCATCAAGGCAGTACGTATCGGCAGTGTCAAATAACGTGATTCCGCTTTCGAAGGCAGCCTGGATGGTCGCGATCGCTTGCCCTCGGTCAGGTCTGCCGGCTACAGATAGTGGAGCGCATCCTAGGCCGAGCTTTGACACCTGTATTTGAGTAGTACCAAGCAGTGTGTGCATCATGAATAACTTTACCTCCTCTATGGAAAAATGAAGCAGTTTCAAATTTAATCATTTTATACTGTTACTGTGAAGGGAAGAGAAGGTTTCGTTTTTTTTCGTCAGAACGGTTTTCATTATTTTTAAATAAAAACAAGGAAGACGATAGGGATAATCGTGTATAATAGATTAAACTTTTTATGCCTGTAAAATGGATTAGAGAAAATATTTATAGATTGGCCTATTGCCAACTTGCGCACATATCCGCTATAATGTCCTCTATAAATAAACAAAAGTCTTTATACGGAGGACTCAATCATGGCAGAGCGATATTACTTGGTGAGAGAAGACATATTGCCAGAGGCGGTAGTGAAGACGGTAAGAGCGAAGCAATTGCTCGCGACAGGTGAAGTAAAGACGGTTCATGAAGCTGCAGAACGAGTTGATTTGAGCCGCAGTGCTTTTTACAAATATAAAGACGGTATCTTTCCGCTCAATCAATTGGAGCGCGAACGGATTGTAACGATCTCAATGGATTTGGATCACCGTTCAGGCATTTTATCTAAAGTGCTTGGTTCTGTCGCTTCCTATGAGGGAAACGTATTGACAATCAATCAGACGATACCCCTGCAAGGAATTGCGAATGTTGTAATCTCGGTTGAAACGTCACTTATCGCAGAGCCATTCGGCAATATGCTGGATGCGCTTCGGGATATCCCTGGGGTAAAGCGTGTGACGATCATCGGACAAGGGTAAGTGTACTTGCTTAATTACATCGGTATTACTCTATAACTACATTAGATACAGACAGCTGCTGGGAGAAGGGGAGGAACTGATTTATGAAGCCGATTAAAGTTGGATTGCTAGGATTGGGGACGGTAGGAACTGGTGTTGTACGTATTGTGGAGGGGCATCAAGAGGATTTGTCCAGCCAAGTGGGCTCGCCGATTGTAATTGAGAAGGTACTCGTGAATGACATTCATAAGGAGCGCAGCATTAGCATTCCTGAACATAAGCTAACAGAACATGCAGAAGATATTATTAACAACCCGGATATTGATATTGTGATTGAAGTCATGGGTGGTCTTGAGCCAACGAAGCAATATATCATGGATGCGCTGGAGCGCGGCAAACATGTGGTTACGGCGAACAAAGACTTAATGGCGCTGCACGGGCGTGAAATTATGGCCAAAGCGAAAGCGAATCATTGCGATGTATTGTACGAGGCAAGTGTAGCTGGAGGCATTCCGATTATCCGCACCTTGATGGAGAGCTTCTCATCTGACCGGATTAAGAAGATTATGGGGATTGTGAACGGAACGACGAACTTCATTTTGACGAAGATGAGCAAGGTAGGCGCGGGCTATGAGGAAGTGCTGAGGGAAGCGCAGCAGCTTGGATATGCAGAAGCTGACCCTACTTCGGATGTAGAAGGGCTTGATGCTGCACGCAAGATGGCCATCTTAGCAACACTTGGCTTCCACGCGGACATGGCGTTGGAGGATGTTGAAGTTCGCGGAATTTCACAAATCAAAAAAGAAGACATTATGTTTGCGAAGCGTCTCGGTTATGAGATGAAGCTGCTCGGTATCGCAGAACGTCAGGATGATCAGATTAGTGTTGTTGTGCAGCCTACGATGGTCAGCAATGCTCATCCGCTTGCTTCGGTCAATGGCGTCTTCAACGCTGTATATGTGTATGGCGAAGCCGTTGGCGAGACGATGTTCTATGGCCCTGGTGCTGGTGAGATGCCTACAGCCACTTCTGTTGTCGCAGACTTGGCGGCTGTCATCAAAAATATGAAGCTCGGCGTGAACGGATTGCGGGCGCTGACTCCATATAAGGAAAAGAAATTAAAAACAGATGATCAAATTTCATATAAGAACTTTATTCTTCTTCATGTGGAAGATAAGGCGGGGGTATTGGCACAGATTACGCAAGTATTCGCGGAGTACGATGTGAGCCTTGATTCCGTCGTCCAACAGCCGAATTCGCATCATCCAGATGCTGAAATTATCATTATCACACATCAAGCCAGCCAGGCGAACATGAAGAAAGTGTTTAAGCATTTTGAAAACTTGGATGTTATTAAATCCATCAAGAGTGCATATCGGGTAGAAGGCTAATCCACTAATCAGGCAGCAGAAAAGGGGTTATTTCGATGAGATACATGGGACTACTAGAAACATACAAATCATATTTGCCTATCAACGACAATACGCCAAAGCTGACACTGCATGAGGGGAATACACCGCTCATTCGCGCGGATCGTCTATCCGAAGAGCTTGGATTGAATTTGTATTTCAAATATGAGGGATTGAACCCTACTGGATCGTTCAAGGATCGCGGCATGGTTATGGCAGTAGCGAAGGCGGTAGAGGAGGGGAGCCGCACAATCATGTGTGCTTCTACAGGCAATACATCTGCTGCGGCTGCAGCTTATGCAGCTCGTGCTGGCTTGAATTGTATCGTTCTCATACCGAACAATAATATTGCGCTCGGCAAGCTCGCTCAAGCAATGATCTATGGTGCCAAAATTATTGCGATTCAGGGCAACTTCGACCGTGCGTTGGAGATCGTGAGAGAGATTACGGCCAAGCACCCGATTACACTCGTGAATTCGGTAAATCCATATCGAATCGAGGGTCAGAAGACGGCGGCTTTCGAAGTGTGTGATCAATTGGGGAAAGCGCCCGATGTGCTTGCAATTCCGGTTGGCAACGCTGGCAATATTTCGGCTTATTGGAAAGGGTTCAAGGAATATCATGCTGCCGGCAAGACAGACTCCCTGCCGAGAATGGTAGGGTTTGAAGCAGAAGGTGCAATGGCGATTGTAAAGGGTGAACCGATTTCGGATCCGGAGACGGTGGCTACTGCTATCCGAATCGGTAATCCGGCAAGTTGGAAGACAGCAGTAGAAGCTGCTGAACAATCGGCTGGCCAAATTAATTACGTAACCGACGAACAAATCCTTGAAGCTTATCAATTAATGGCTGCGAGGGAAGGGGTATTTGCTGAGCCGGGCTCTGCTGCTTCGCTTGCTGGTGTGCTGAAGCTTCATAAGGAAGGATACTTCAAGGGCGGAGAGACTGTGGTGAGCGTGCTTACTGGACACGGTCTGAAGGATCCGAATATCGCAATTAAGACAGTAGCGAAGGAACCGCTCGTCGTTCAGGATACAGAAGAAGCTGTTATGGAAGCAATTGCGAAGCTGGAGCGTGAACAATAATGTGGCGGGAAGAAGGGGTGCTCGTGCGTGTACCGGCGAGCACCGCGAATTTAGGGCCAGGATTCGATACATTGGGCATGGCGCTTCAACTTCATCTGTGGGTTTCGATGAAACCAGCGGATCAAGCTATCATTCGATTGCACGGCTCTGATCTTGAGGGGGTACCGACGGATGAGAGCAATCTTATCTATCGAATTGCACAATCAGTATTTGATGAAGCGGGAATTGATCGTCGCCCGATTGAAATGGAAGTATATAGTGAAATCCCGTTGACAAGAGGACTCGGAAGCAGTGCCTCAGCTATTATTGGCGGTTTGGTAGCGGCGAATCAGCTGATCGGTGAACCGCTCGATGCGGGTCGTCTCTACGACATGGCGACGGCTATTGAACGCCATCCTGACAATGTTGGAGCATCCCTCATAGGCGGGATTGTAGCAGCTGCATGGGATGGAGAACATACGACTTATGCTCGTGTTGAGCCGGATAGATACCTATCCACTGTGGTCGCTATCCCTCAGTTCCAGCTTGAAACAAAGCAAGCTCGAGGTGTGCTGCCGAGCCAAGTAGACATGGCCAAAGCCGTATTTAATATCAGTCGGTCTTCACTTCTTGTAGCTGCGTTGAGCAGTGGGAGATACGACATCTTGTCTGAAGCGATGAAGGATTGTCTCCACCAACCATACCGTGCTCCGATGATTCCAGGTATGACTCATATTTTGGAGCATGCTGTGCAGCATGGTGCTCTTGGTGTCGCGCTCAGCGGCGCGGGCCCGACTCTGCTTGCGTTTATTGACAAGCGCAGTGACAGCCAAGAACTCATTTCGTTTATGCGAGATACATTTAGTGAGCATCGAATCGATGTTGTTGTAAAGGAATTGGAGCCGAGTCATGAAGGTGCAGTATGTATTGGTACATGGAGCGATATGGAATCAATCTTATCTGCGCGCATGCTTGAATAGTCTACGAAGGAGTTAGCATACATGGCACGAATTGCATTATTGCCGGAAGGCTCCGTTTCGCATGAAGCGGCATTGCATTTAGCAGGACATGATCATCAATTTGTACACTATAAGCTGATTTCGGATGTGTTTCTTTCGACTGCGCGTGGCGATTCAGAATATAGTGTCATCCCCATTGAGAATACAATTGAAGGCTCGGTCAACCTACATATGGACTGGATTGTTCATGAGGTGGATTTGCCGTTTCAAGCGGAATGGGTTTTTCCGTCTATTCAGAATTTGATTGGACGCCGTGAGGAACTGCAGGGAGATTGGGGCAGTATTCAAAAAGTAATGTCACATCCTGTAGCGATGGCACAGTGCATGCAGTACATTCGCAAGTATTTGCCGCATGCGGAACTCGAACATGTGAGCAGTACAGCTGANGCAATCAATATTGTGAAGCAGAATCCAGGTCGCGGCTGGGCAGCTATTGGAACGACTGTAGGTGCGCATACGCATGGGTTGGATATATTGGCGCCAACAGTGACGGATCATAATAACAACTTTACTCGATTTGTGCTCATTGGGAGGAAGCCACTAGAATTACCTCCTTCAACTGCACATAAGACGACCATTTTGGTTACCTTGCCTGAGGATTTCCCGGGGGCGCTTCATCAGGTTTTGTCTGCATTTGCTTGGAGACGNATTAATTTATCTCGCATTGAGTCCCGTCCAACCAAGAGGAAATTAGGCAGTTATTACTTTTACATTGATGTAGAAATGGCGTTAGATACCGTTCTGCTTCCTGCTGCCATCGAAGAAATTGAAGCGATCGGCTGCCAAGTTCGTATTCTTGGTTCTTATCCGAGTTATTCGTATGAGTTCTCATTAGCGGATTCAAATGGCTGAGGGAACAAATAAATTAGGGCGTTCTTGGTTTAAGTATGGCTTGATGTAAGTCGTAAGAACGAGATAAAGAAAAATCACAGTGCTGCAAGCTGCGATGATATAAGTAGTTTTGTAGTGCTGTGCGAGTATTTCGGATCGTTGTCCTCCCTAACAAGGGAGGATTTTTTTGATTTTATTGCACACATGGATGTCAAACGCCTATTTGCTGCATAGGATAAAGTAGGTGATTTCGGGCTTATGTCCGGTAAGAGTAGGATGACGAACGTGTGGGAGGTTGCATGAAGTGAAAATACACATTGTCAAGAAAGGCGACACGCTATATGCGCTGGCGAAAAAATACGGAATTACTTTAGAAGAACTTATTGCTATGAACAGTCAGCTTGCTAACCCGAACGAACTGGATGTTGGCATGAAAATTAAAGTCCCGTCGACTCCGGTTCCCTCAAGTGGACATGAGATCGTTCACAAGCACGTTGTAAAGGAAGGGGACACCCTATGGAAATTGTCTAAAGCGTGGGGAATACCTCTTCAAACTTTAATCGATGCGAATCCGCAGCTCAAAAATCCGAATGTGCTGGTGATCGGTCAAGTTGTAAACATCCCTAAAATGCAGTCAGATAGCAATGTTCCGGCCCCTAATGTTAATAAACCGCCATCCTCTAAGGAAGAAATGACGAAGCCCAAGTCTGAAGTAACGAAACCGAAAGAAGAAGTAACGAAACCGAAAGAAGAGGTCATGAAGCCGAAAGAAGAAGTAACGAAACCGAAAGAAGAGGTCGTGAAGCCGAAAGAAGAAGTAACGAAACCGAAGGAAGAGGTCGTGAAGCCGAAGGAAGAAGTGGAAAAGCCAAAGGTTGAAATCACGAAGCCAAAAGTAGAAATTGTAGAGCC
>Ga0055535_1000928_pt1 | contig 19629 bp, 13 predicted proteins | sample Araplaol_mTSA_r2_FD_54992 | JGI IMG/M metagenome (GOLD analysis project Ga0055535, IMG submission 54992) | Arabidopsis root microbial communities from North Carolina, USA - plate scrape CL_Col_mTSA_r2 | ecosystem: Host-associated > Plants > Roots > Endosphere | place: USA: North Carolina... | reverse complement strand
AATATTTTATCGATCATCTGCCAGAGGATCATGTTGCTTATTGGGACTTTGACGTTCCTGTTGAAGCGTCAACGCCTCGTGACAGTTCTGCTTCTGCAATCATTGCCTGCGGCCTGATTGAGCTAATCGGAATCCTTGATGTGGAGGATCCAGATCATGAGTATTTCACCAATTCGCTGCATGAACAGATGGAGTCCCTTGTTGCGAACTATTCAACTATGAATATGCCAGATGCAGAAGGTTTACTGCAGCATGGCTCTTATCACGTACGAGGAAATCGTGGGCCGGATGATTACATGATCTGGGGAGATTATTATTATTTTGAGGCTTTGGTTCGTCTGCAATGCAGAATTAGAAGCTACTGGTAATGTAAATGAACTGTTCATCACAATTACTGAGCTGTAACCATATTGACAAAGCATTTTCAATAAACCAGTGGCAGTCTAAGACCTTATCATCCGGTCAAAGACTACCGCTGGTTTTTCTATTGGACTAGGAGAGTCTTAACTGAATGAATATCTCTGTTTTTCAGCTGAGAATTAAAGATAACAAAAAAAATATGCTGCCCGTTGTTTGAGCTATTGATGATGATCATCAATTTGCATATTTCTTTTCTCGCAGCTGTCCATAGATCATATATACTAAGAGTAATCACATTACTAAAACCTAGTAAATATTTTTTCTACCTCATATAACCTAAACGATCTACTCCTGATGAATATATATTATCTTTCTTTCCTATTTCTTATCGATTCGCCCGATTCAACAAACGGAAGTTTTGAAGGAGCGAAGTGCGTGCGAACAATGCTTTCTAAACCTAGGTCAAAAATGAGTGTTACCTACAAACTCCTACTCCTGTTTATATTTATGGTAAGTCCTATTTTTATTCTTACCTATTATGGAAACTTGACAGCAGAGCACATATTGAAGCAAACCGTCACCAACGCCTATCTTGAATTAAATAAACAGAACTTAAACCTTGTAAATCGAGATATAGACTCCATTGATCTTATGACCAAAACCATTATTCAAAATCCGCTTACACAGCAGATGATTCCGAGTGGTACCGACTCCATTCTTGAACGGGTCAGCAAATACGAAGCGTTGGACAAATTGCTCAAAAGCTACTCGATTGGCGTAAATGGGGGGGAGGCGGTTTATTTTTCCCTGTATGTTTATGATTCTGCTGACTACTATTCGTTCGCTCCAAAAGATCGATCTGTTCCTCAAGCCGGTGTCTATTTTTTGACGGAGCAAGACAAGCCCGATTGGTTTCTGGAAGCGCTTCGGATGCAGGGGAAGGGGCGTCTAAAAGTCATTGATAGTATGAGTTCCACGTCCCAGTCAAAGACATTAAGCTATGTCCGAGCTGTCAATAATATATCCCAGGCTAGCGGTGTGATTGGCGTACTCGTAGTCACTAAGCTTGAAAAAATAATTCAAAATGATTTCAGCACGGTTTCTTTGCCGCAAGGAGAAATTTTTTTAACAGATTGGTCCAATCAAATTTTTGCCTCAACAGCAGAAGAAGTAGGATCCATATTGGAACTCCCAGACCGTGCAAAAGAAATCGAGCGAAAAGATGGTTTTCTGGACATTATCCATTCGGGTCACATCTATGTCATTAACTATAGCTATCATCTGCAGCAAAAGCTCGTCTATCGACTTCCGCTTCATTCCTTACTCCAGCAGCAAAGCCAACTCAAACAAATTATTCAGCTCATTTCGATTGTTTACGCCTTACTCGCTTTTGCGGCTTTCATCTATTTTTGGAGATCGCTGATGAACCCGATGCAAAAATTGTCACGTTTCATTCGCAGTTATACACCAGGGAAACATGCGGCCAGACCAGTTGATGGGAACAGAAATGATGAATTGGGTGCACTGATTACGTCCGTATATGATATGGCTGACCGCCTAAATCATCTTGTGAACGATAAATATCAATACGAAATTAAGCAAAAGGAAGCGCAGCTGCAAATTTTATATCAGCAAATCAATCCGCATTTATTGTATAACACGCTGGAGAGCATCTACTGGAAAAGCAAGTTGGAAGGAAGCACGCAATCTGCCGAGATGATTAAAGACTTAGCCAAATTAATGAAAATCGGATTAAGCAGAGGAAGAGAATTAATAACCATTGAAGATGAGTTGGCGCATGCTTTAGCTTACATTAGTTTGCAGCAGCGTAGATACGAGTTTCGGTTTCGTGTTATATGGAATATAGCCGATGAGGTGCGCCATTTGCAGATCCCCAAAATTACCCTTCAGCCATTAATTGAAAACGCCATTATTCATGGCGTGAAAAATATGGAGGATGACGGTGAAATTGTTGTTTCTGCCGACATTCAATCCGATATTGTGATTATTCGAGTAGAAGACAATGGATATAAAGAGGTCAATTATGAAGAAATCCATCGATTGTTGAATGAAGAGATGGAGGAGCTGTCCGTCGGGTATGGAATCCGCAACATTCAGCAGAGGATTAAGCTGCACTTTGGCTGCTCCTATGGGATTAGCTATAGCAAAAAAGAGCATCAGGGAACGATTGTCACCATTACGCTGCCTAAAAGCGAAGTTACTCACGGCAAACAACTACTTATGGGGTGAATTTTTTAAATGTATAACATTTTGATCGTAGATGACGAGCCATGGATTTGCAAAGGATTAAGCAATCTGCTTGCTTCTTCAGGATTACATATCCATAATGTTTTCATCGCTCACAGTGGATATGAGGCGATGGATTTTATCCGGATGGAAGACATTGACTTATTAATTACAGATATTCAGATGGGTGAAATGAGCGGTATCGAATTAATGCATCAAGCTAAAATGGCAAAGCCGTCCGTTCAATCCATTGTTGTCTCCGCGCATGAGACTTTTCAATATGCACAATTGGCTATGCGGCTGGGAGCAAAAGATTATTTGATCAAGCCCATTAACAGCAGCCAGTTCCTAGATTCCGTGCGCAGCGTGCTGCTGAGGCTGACAAAAACGACCGCACACGATGGAGTTGCCGCTCCATTAAATGAACACTTTCATATGAACGAACCAGATCCGGCGACAACAGCGTTATTAAACAGGCTGCTTGTTCATCCTGATCATGTATGTAAGGACGCTTTTGCTGTTCAGCAGTTGAGTGATCTCTCATTAGTGGGGCCCTATTTTTCGGTGCTCAAAATCGATCTTCAATTGCAATCCCCAGTAAACAGACAGCGATCGTTGGGAGAAGATGTTCAGTTGCTGCAGTATGCCGTTTTAAACATGACAAATGAGCTGCTTGAAGGGCAGTGTAATTATATTGCTTTTTGTTCGTCAGAGCATGAGATTACGGTCATTCTCCAGTGGGATAGTGAAACATATGGTGATCCAGGTGAAGACAAAATCAGTCAATTAGATGTGATTGGTAGATTACTCTGCTTGAACATTCAAGGTTACTTATCACTGCAATGTGTGATCGGCATGAGCCATATTTTACAGGGGTTTGAGTATATCAGCGTATTGGATCAACAGGCGCGACGAGCAGTCCGCTTTAACCGCGTATTCCCAGATCATTATGTATTTTATTATGGAGATTTTTGCTGGAATCATGATGGGGAAGAGCCTAAGAAGGACGAAGTGCACATGCAGTCTAATCAAATTGTAGATAAGGCTAAGAAATATATCCATGAGTATTTTGCCCAAAAGGGATTAACACTCTTGGAAATTGCTCAAAAAAGTCATGTGAGTCCAAATTATTTAAGTTATTTATTCAAAAAAATAACGGGTTACAACCTATGGGACTATGTCGTGAAACTGAGAATGGAAGAAAGCAGGCTGCTACTACTAACTACTGATCTGCGACGCTATGAAATCGCTGAAAAGGTCGGTTACGAATCACCGGAGCATTTCAGTAAAATATTCAAAAAATATTATGGAGTAAGTCTGAGCGAATTCAAAAAGTAGAATCGCCTATGATCTTCAGAGAATCACACATGTTCATCGTTAATCTACCAAATTACAATAATAATTGTAAATAGATTCGCTCAAAGGAGCCACTATCCTTATGGATAAACGTAGAGTTATTCTCGTAACCTCGATAATCATATGTATCTCTGCATTGATGCTAACCGCATGCAGTCGTTCATCAAGTCTCAACACTGACGATGCATCAAAATATTCAGCGGAATCTGCTAAGGTAACGATCAGCATCTACTACCCTCCACCTGATCAAATCGAGAAGAGGGCGCTTGAAGATGACAAGATCAAACGTTTTGTAGCACAGTACCCGAATGTGGAAGTTGTAAAAAGCGATTGGCAGTATGATCCGAATCAAATCGGAATTAAGATGGGAGCCAATGAGGCGCCAACTTTATTCAATACATATGCAACGGAAGGAAGATTTTTGGCAGATAAGGGATGGGCAGCTGACATCACGAGCTTGTTTCATGATTATGCGTTTAAAGATCAAATGAATCCGATACTGCAGGAGCAGTTCATTATTGGAGGCAGGGTATACGGAATTGCCCAGCAAGGATATGTTACCGGCACAATTATAAACAAAAGTCTCTTAGTTCATAAAAAAATTGCGCTGCCCCATTTTGATTGGACTTGGGATGACATGCTTGCTACAGCACAGGCGGCGGCTGAGCCTGCGAAGGGCATCTCGGGCATCGCACTGATGGGCAAGGGGAATGAAGCCGGCTGGAACTGGACGAACTTTCTATTTGGAGCAGGAGGCGATATTCAGAAAGCAGATGACGGTAAAATTACGGCCGTATTTCATTCGGAAGCTGGCATTAAAGCCCTCACATTTTATCAACATCTAGCTTGGGAAGCGAAGGTAATCCCGAAAGACTGGGCACTTGGTTGGGGAGATGCTATAGGCGCCTTGATTCAAGGAAGAACGGCGATGATCATATCGGGTCCTGACGGCCCAATTGATCAGGCACTCAACCAAGGGAAGATGAAGCCTGAGGATATTGTCGTATATCCGATGCCGGCGGTCGAACAAGGAGGCAAACACATAGGTGTACTTGGAGGGGATTTCCTAGTTATCAATCCGAAAGCGACGAGTGAAGAACAAAAGATGGCCTTTCGTTATGCTACGTTTGATTATTTCACCGATAAAGGACTGTTGTCGATAGAAGCGAGTATCCAGCAGCGTCAGAAAGATCAAAAATATTTTGTTCCGCCTGTTATTGAGTATTTCACACCTGATTCTGCCTATGCGGAAAAAGTTAAGGCGGTCTATGAAAAATACGACAATGTGTATCAATACCCCCCTGAGACACTGGAGCTAATGGATGGAAAGTTGGAGGCGCAGTTCAATACGCAAGAGTACTACGCGACGATGGCCGGTGTCGTTCAGGATATTTTCTCACGCGAGGATGCAGATCCAAAGACGGTGTTGGTGGCGGCTGCACAGCTTGTACAGGAGAGGTTTTACAATCAGATGACAGTCAGATAAGAGAGCATCATGTGTGAAATTAGCGTTACAAGTATGTCTAAAATATTCGATTCAACAAAAAAGGAAAGGAAGGTTATGAACATGCAAGTACGACTCCCGAGAAAGTCCACGATTCTCTTGTTCTCCCTCATTGTAAGCTTAATACTTACACAGTTGTCACTTGGTGCAACCCCCGTGCAAGCCTCCTCCAATTTGGCAGCAGGCAAGCCTGTCTGGGCAAGCAGTTACAACGATATTTACACGGCTGATAAAGCAGTAGACAGCGATCCGTCGACGTATTGGGAAAGTGCGAACAATGCATTCCCGCAATGGCTTCGTGTCGATCTTGGCCATGTAAGCACGATCGGTCAAGTTGTTCTACAGCTCCCGGAAACATGGGGGCAAAGAGAGCAAACCTTATCCGTGTCGGGCAGTACCGATGATTTTAATTATACGACATTGGCTGCCTCGGCCAGCTATTCGTTTGATCCAATCAGCGGGAATACGGTAACCATCCAGTTCCCAGCTACGGCAGCAAGATACGTAAAACTGAATTTCACTGCCAATAATGGTTGGATAGCCGCCCAGTTATCTGAGTTTGGAGTGTTCGCAGCGCCGAGATCTGCATTGTCCACCATCGAAGCAGAAAGCTACGACGACCAAATGGGCATTCAAACGGAAGCATCCAGTGAAGGCGGATTTAATATCGGCTTTATCGAAAATGATGACTATACAGCTTATCACAATATCGATTTTGGCTCCGGTGTATCGCAGTTTGAGGTGCGGGTGGCAAGTAATGGCGGCGGAGGACATATTGAAATCAGATTGGACAGCTTGACAGGCACACTTGCAGGTACTTGCGCAGTTGAGCCGACAGGCGGATGGCAGACATGGACGACAAAATTTTGCAGTATAAATCCAATCAGCGGTTTACACCATGTCTTTCTTAAGTTTAAGGGCAGCGGGGATGGACTATTCAATATTAACTGGTTCAAATTCTCCAACAGTTCTTTGGTGCCACAAAAAGGCGCGACAATGCCTTATGATATGTATGAAGCGGAGGATGGCGTTATCGGGGGCGGGGCAGTTATCGTCGGTCCGAACCGAAACATTGGTGATTTAGCTGGAGAAGCTTCCGGCAGAAAAGCAGTCACGTTAAACTCAACAGGCAGTTTCGTTGAATTTAAGACGAAAGCAAGTACGAACACGCTTGTTGCGCGTTTCTCCATACCTGATGCTCCTAGCGGGAATGGATTGAGTCATACGGCTGAATGTTTATGTCAACAACGTGTTTGCAAAGTCGCTCAATCTGACATCAAGGTATTCGTGGCTCTACGGCAATGAGGCATCGCCAAGCAATTCCCCTTCTGCGGGCGCTGCTCGATTTATCTACGATGAAGCGAACATTATGTTTGATAATACGATTCCTGCGGGAAGTACGATCAAACTGCAAAAGGATCCGGCAAACACAACGACCTATGCGATCGATTTCATCAGCCTGGAGCAAGTATCGCCACTGCCTAATCCAGATCCTTCCCAATACGTAACACCTACAAACACTACACACCAGGCTGTTCAACAAGCATTGGATCAAGTTCGTATGGATCCGACTGGAAAGCTTATTGGGGTATATTTGCCTGCCGGAACCTATGAAACAGGGGCCAAGTTTCAAGTATACGGCAAGCCTGTGAAAATGGTCGGCGCTGGTCCATGGTATACCCGGTTTGTAGCTCCTTCCAATCAGACAAATACAGATATCGGTTTTGAAGCAAGTGCAGGCGCTGACGGCTCCACTTTTGCCAACTTTGCTTATTTTGGCAACTATAACAACCGTGATGATAGGGCAGGCAAAGTATTCGCATTTACGAACGTAGCCAACATGACTTTCGACAACATCTGGGTCGAGCATCAGATGTGTATGTTCTGGGGACAGAACGTCGATAACACTATCATTAAAAATTCCCGGATTCGAAACGTATTTGCAGACGCTATCAATTTTACAAACGGAAGCACGAACAACTTGGTGACAAACAACGAGGCTCGCAGCACCGGTGATGATAGCTTTGCCTTGTTTAATGCTGTAGACAGCGGCACTTCCGAAGACAATCAAGGCAATGTCTTTGAAAATTTAACATCGCTACTCACATGGAGGGCTGCAGGACTTGCCGTATACGGCGGCTTCAACAATACGTTTCGCAATATTTACATTGCGGACACACTCGCTTATTCGGGTTTAACCGTCAGTTCGCTGGACTTTGGCATAGCGTTCCGCGGTTTTGGTTCGGCTCCTCCAACAAAGATCGAGAATGTCTCGCTTCTTCGTACAGGCGGTCATTTCTGGGGAAATCAGACGTTCCCGGCTCTCTGGCTATTTTCGGCCTCGAAAGAGTACCGAGGTATTCGCATAAGTGATGTGGAAATTATTGACCCAACCTACCATGGGATTATGTTTCAGACGAACTATAAAGGTTCTACGCCAGAATTCCCGATCACGGATACGATTTTATCAAACATTAAAATATCGGGCGTTCGCAAGAGCGAAGATGCATTTGAAGTCAATTCGGGCTTTGGAATCTGGGCGAACCAGCCAGTAGGATCCGTTACGTTCAATAACTTGCAATTTCTGAATATGGGGTCCGGGACAACACAAATAAACAATCCAACCTCTGCGTTTACGATTCAAGTCAACCCGTAACACCGTAATTATCATATGAAGCATGAATTCGTCAGCTACATGACAGATTCATGCTTTTTTTAATGAAGTAATATCGCTACTGATACGCATAGGATTGCACCTGTTCATTTTATGCAGCGATTTTTACAATGAAAAGTAAGTCGCTTGATATACAGGTAGAGAGGAGTGCCGCTAATGGAACTGCGCCAGCTTCAATATTTTATCCAAATATGCAAATCGGGAAGTCTCACCAAAGCCAAAGCGGAATTGGGGGTAACGCAGCCTACATTAAGTCAGCAGCTTCGTGTATTAGAGAATGAATTTAATACGCCATTGTTTAATAGGGGCGCAAAGGGGGTGGAGATGACGGAAGCAGGCAAAATTCTTTTACATAAGGGCAACACCATAATGAATTTGCTTGAAGAAGCTAGATACCAAATGAAAAACGAAGCGATAGCAGTGAGAGAAACGCTTGCAATTGGTTGTTGTCCTGCTGAGCTTGAATATCTTGCACCTTGCTTTATAAAATTTCATGAAAAGCATCCCTATGTACAACTAAAAGTTATTGAGACTGCGGATGTGCAACATAGTGTGCTAGAACGAGTAGTTGATATTGGGATTACTTCCGATTCAAAGACTAGGGATTCCATCGTAGCGACTTACTTGTATCGACAAGAAATGGCGCTCTTCGTTCATTCGAAGCACTCTATGGCTGCTCATTCCTTCCTTCCTATTCGATCATTGAAGCAAATGAATACCATTTTGTTTCTGCAGCAATACAAATCAGTAATCGAAATGTATGGATTATCCTGTGGTCTTACTGTGAGTTCCATGATTGAAACTACTTCCATTTCTATATTAATTCAGTGGATTCGTCACGGGCTTGGAGCAGCGCTTCTTCCGGTATGTTTGGTTGAAAGTCTCAAGGAAGATGCTTTTCGGATGGTGAGATTTGAAGACTGTGTACCTTGTTGGGACGTATCGCTAGTCCATCTGAATTCCTTTGTATGGAGCATGACGGCACGTTCATTCTTGAAAGAGATGAATCAGTTTATTCGAGCTCAAATGGCTGGATGACAAAGAGAGGTTGAGGTGTGTATCCGTGTTCAGACAATTAGAGTGCTTTATTCATATTTGCGAAGAAGGCAGCTTTGCTAGAGCCGCAGAATCGCTCCTGATTTCTCAACCTGCATTAAGCCAGCAGATTCGGTATATCGAGGCGGAATTTGGTACTGCTGTATTTAAAAGGGCAGGTAGAGGGGTAAAGCTTACAGCTGCAGGGCAAATTCTATATGAGAAAGCTCGTTCCGTAATGGAGCTGATCGATGAGTCGAAAACAGAAACATATGAACTAAACTATCCCCGAGCCAATCAAATCACGCTCTCGATCGGCATCTCGCCATTCGATTGTCCGTATTTGATGCCCCTTTTTTTAAAATTTCATAAACAGAACCCGGCTATTGCGCTTCATTTTGTAAATATCGAAAATGGTTATGGGGACTTACGGAATAGGTTTATTGACATTGCTTTCAGTGATTGTTCGGAACTTTACAAGGAACTATATGCTGTACATGTATATAAAGAAGAACAGGCGCTCATCGTTTACGCAGATCATCCATGGGCGGATCGAACGGCCATTTCTCTTCACGAATTGGAACATATAGATTCAGATGTGTTTGTTAGCGATACAAATACAGAAGAGCTAATGCAAACTTCCGGGTTCGAACTTGCCAAGCCTCCTCAAACGAAATTTCAGTCTACCTCATCCACCATTGTTCTCTATATGGTCATGCAAAAAATGGGGGTGGCTATTTTGCCAATTTCATTCATAGAAAGCTTATCATGTTTGAAAGTAAAAGTAATACGTTTCTTAGACCCGATTCCTGCACGTGAAGTCAAGCTTATTGTTCAAAAGGATCGGTTTATTGAGCCCGCGATTCAAAATTTTATGAGTTATTTTTTAGAACCAGCGAAATCACTTTCCATGTAAGAGATCGTGTTCTCAAAAAGGTACAGTCCGGTGTTATGGGAACTGTACCTATACCTATATATATGTTGATAGCTATTGTAGAGGATTTGAATTTAACCTCCGTGGCCCCCAAACATCGTTTTGGCATAAACAACGCCTGTACCATAAGCCCCAGCATGTTGGATAGCAACATTCACAACGGCATCGTATGTTTCTTCACGTGCCCAATCGCGTTGATATTCAAGAAGGACAGAAAGCCATGTGACAGGGATCGCTCCCGCTTGAATCATACGTTGAATGGATGTGTTATGTGCTTCTGTCGTCGTACCGCCTGAAGCATCTGTAACAATATACACTTCATATCCATCTTTGATGGCCGAAATCGTTGGAAATGCAAGACAAACCTCCGTCCAGAGAGCTGCGATAATCAGCTTCTTGCGCCCCGTTTGCTTTACGGCCTCAACGAAGTTTTTGTCCTCCCAGGAGTTCATCGATGTTCGGTCAATTGGCTTTTGATCGGGAAATACTTCTTGAATATGCGGATGAAGAGGGCCTGAGAATGTTTCCGAAGCAACCGTTGTTAAAATGATGGGGGCATTAAATACTTTAGCCGTTTTGGCTAATCCAACTGTATTGTTAATAATCGTTTGACGGTCAGCACTTTGTGTTCCAAACAACATTTGGGGCTGATGGTCTATAAGAATGATGACGGAGTTCTCGGGTGTCAGTAAATCCGTTTTGTCATTAAACATATGTTGATCCCTTCCTTCTTTAAGTATGGTGGCAACGGAAAAGAGATGATTTCGAACTTCTGTTGCATGTCTTAAGTTTATGGGATCATGAACGAGCAAACCATCTTCAATTTTCTATAGGATCCATCGTAAAAAACTATATGATAACGAAATCGATAGCTGGCTTATCAGGCATAAGAAACGCTTATGCTTGCCATAGAAATCCCCTTATTGATCAATCCAATTGAAATTTATAGACTTACTGTTGAAATCGAATAGCATGTTTATTGGGCAAAGGCTAGTACCTTGGATCAAACTATGGTTTAACCAACAATAAACGAAGGAGGACAAAAGATGATTGAGCAGCCGAATCGAATGGAAGCTGAACTGATTATTATTAATGCCAGTATCGTAACGATGAACGATGACAACCCCACAGCGACTGCACTAGCAATAAAGGACGGGCAATTTTGTGCTGTAGGGGACAATGCTGAAATAATGAAGCTTGTTGGCCCAAATACAAAAGTGATTAACGCTAACCAACGAATGTTAATTCCGGGATTAAACGATTCGCATTTGCATCTTATTCGGGGTGGGCTTAACTTTAATCTCGAATTGCGCTGGGATGGCGTACCTTCTGTGGCTGATGCTTTAAGGATGTTGAAAGAACAAGTTGATCGTACACCGCCGCCTCATTGGGTTCGCGTTGTTGGCGGATGGACTGAGTTTCAATTTAAAGAACGCCGGATGCCTACATTAGATGAAATTAACCGGATTGCCCCGGATACTCCCGTATTTATCCTGAATCTGTATCGTCAAGCCTTTTTGAATAAAGCGGCTTTGCGTGTGATCGGATACACGAAAAATACACCGAACCCGCCAGGTGGAGAAATCCAACGGGATGGCCAGGGCAATCCAACGGGATTGTTAATCGCTCGCCCGAATGCGACTATTTTGTATGCCACATTAGCTAAAGGCCCGAAGCTTTCCTATGATGACCAAATGAATTCTACCCGACTGTTTATGAGGGAATTGAACCGTTTTGGAGTAACAAGTGTAATTGATGCTGGAGGCGGCTTTCAGAACTATCCCGATGATTATAAAGTGTTTGAAGAGCTGGATAAGCGCGGTGAGATTACAGTTCGTACAGCGTATCATTTATTTACGCAGCATCCTAATAATGAACTGAACGATTTCAAAGCTTGGACGGAAACAACGCAGCCGTATACGGGCAGCTCTTACTACCGTCATAACGGTGCCGGAGAAATGCTTGTATACAGCGCGGCAGACTTTGAAGATTTTGTTGAACCTCGTCCAGAGCTGCCCGCCGTACTGGAAGATGAACTATTCGAAGTAACAGAGCATCTTGCCAAGCATCGATGGCCGTTTCGTCTTCATGCAACCTATGGAGAATCCATTACGCGCTTTCTTGATGTATTTGAACGGGTGAATAAAGAAGCTCCTTTCAAAGACATACGTTGGATTCTCGATCATGCGGAGACAATTCAGGAAAAAGATTTGGAGCGTGTCATCACGCTTGGCGGATCGATTGCCGTTCAGAATCGCATGGCCTTTCAAGGAGAGTATTTTGTTGATCAATATGGGGCAGCGGCAGCAGAACATGCACCACCGATAACGAAGATGCTGACTGCTGGATTGCGTGTCGGAGTAGGGACAGATGCAACAAGAGTTGCAAGTTATAACCCGTGGCTGGCCTTATACTGGTTAGTAACGGGAAAAACACTTGGTGGGCTTAGTTTGTACCCTGCTTCCAATCGTGTAGACAGACATCAGGCGCTTCGTATGTATACAACTGGGAATGCATGGTTCTCTAAAGAGGAGGATGTTAAAGGACAAATTAAAGCCGAGCATTACGCTGATTTTACGATTCTCTCGGACAATTTCTTTCAAGTCGCCGAAGAAGATATTAAAAAAATCGAGTCAGTCTTTACAGTTGTAGGAGGCAAGATCGTGTACGGAACACAAGAGTTTCATTCCTTGGCATCACCTGCTCCAAAAGCGAGCCCTGACTGGTCACCGCATAATTTCTTCGGAGGCTACTATAACGGATTGAACGACGGAGGCGATGGATCCGGAGGGCCACCATTTAGGCAACAGCGCTTGCATCACAGTTGCAATCATCATCATGGCAGCGGATTTTGTGACTTGGATTGCTTCGTCTTCTAATCTCAAATATGCGCCTTGGGAAGATAATAAATCACTGTCGGCCATTAGCTTTTCTTGTGAAATCATTAAAGCGCAAAAAAGAGAACTGAATTTAGTTCTCTTTTTTGCAGATATACAAATAAGCAATAATCCTTTCACGTTTAACCATATAGCAATAACCAATTGTTGAATGGCAATTGGAAAGTTCAGCATCATGTAGACTGCATCCAGACCGATGAAGCGAATCATAAATAATATGGTTGCCAATATGGATAGGGTAGACCCAATAAGGCCCGTTAAAGTTCAGAAGTCGTTGATGAAAATCGCTTCATGGATTTTTTTTGCAAAATGCTGGATATAGAAAATCCCTAGACTTTGATTGGGATATTTAGGTACAATTTGAAGTAGATAATTCTGGAAGGAGTGGAATGTCAATGCTAAACAAGGTGGTTATCAATTAGGTCAAGTTGTAGATTAATGATGAATATTTACAAAGAAAGGTGCACTTAGAGATTGCAAACTAAAGAAAATATCATGACTCATAACGATGTTGTTTCAATCGGAGATACCTTTTTACTTCCAGTAGTAACGGAGTTGTTCGGATTAGAAGGCTATGAAATTAAGCTTATTCCGGCACATGACGGAGGGCGGAATGTCGTATATACCTGTGAGAAAGAGGGAGCTGACGCTAAAATTCTCAGAATCGCCTTCTTACCTGACAGGAAGCGGGGAGATTTCCTGGCCGAAGTGGAGTATATCCGATATTTATTTGAGCATGGCGGAAGTGTCTCGAATGTAGTCAGCTCCCAAAAGGGGAATCTGCTGGAAGAGATCACGCATAAAAATCATACCTTCTATATCTGCCTGTTCGAAAAGGCCAAGGGAAAATTGCTTGTGGAAAATCATTATCGGTACCGGGAAGGGGTTCCTCTCTCCGAATACTTTTATAACTGTGGTAAAACCCTGGGGAAACTGCACCACATATCGAAAGAGTATACTCCTGTCCATCGCAGGTATAGCTTTTTTGACAAATATAATGTCGAATATATCAATAAACTGATACCCGACTCCCTCTCTCTTCTTAAGAAGAAGCTGGTAGAGCTCCTTCATACCTTAGAAGGATTGGACAGAAGCCATGAGTCTTTCGGTATGAACCATTTTGATTACAACGATGGGAATTATTCGATAGATTTTGATAACGGGCAAATAACCGTATATGATTTCGATAATTCATGTTTCGCTTGGTATATGTTTGATCTGGCAGGTCTCTGGATAAGCGGAGTGGGCTGGGTACAATTTGAACCAGATGCCGCTAAACGTAAAACGTTTATGGATGATTATTTTGAAATAGTCCTCGAGGGATANAGATCCGAGACCCAGATCGAAGATTCGATGTTGGATCAGTTACCTTTATTTATTCAGGTGTGTGACATGGAAAATATCGTCGACTACTTCGAGGTGATGCAGAACAGCGGTGAGGAGCCAAGGAGTGACGAGGTACTGTCGTATCTCATAAAATGTATGGAAGAGGATATCCCGTATAAGGGCTTTTTCCATGACATTTACTCTTGTGAAGANCCCTTTGAGTATGAGGAACGGAATATTTAGGCTTTTTGTAGGGATTGCAAATTACGAACAGCCGGCACATTGGAGCCGGCTGTGTTTTTNACTTTTTTCGTGAACTGAAAAATAGAAGAAAAAATCAGAGAGGTTGCCGCGCTTTGTTCGCTGGACTAACCTACTTATATAATCGTTTTGTTGAGCAGGTCATTCTCTATTTATCTTCGGTGGATAGAAACTATTCCGCCCGATTGAATCCTTTNATAATCAGCCATATAGCCAATACCAATTGTTGAACAGCGATCGGNACGTTNAGTATCATGTAGGTTGTGTCCAGTCCGATGAAGCGAATCATAAATAATAGACTTGCCAATATNGATAGTGTNGANCCAATCAAACCCAAAACTGACANCCAACGGGGAATGATTTTGGTTTGGATGAATATGCAGGTAAACAAGAACATAGCTAAAACAAATGTCAGTGTTGTTGCTACATGGTTCACCAAATCCCGACCGTCCCGCAACAATTCACCCAAGGTGTGGAAATAGGATACATTCAGAGCATCAACCTTTGCAAACTCTTGACTTACTGTCAATAACAGCAGAAGAATGATAACACCAATCATAATGAACACACCTGAAATGATGCCAAAGGCAACAGAGCCTAGAGCAAGACCATTATTATGCTTGCTTAACATCGGATACAGCAAAATCGGAATACCAACGTAGGCAACAATCATTAACAACTGAGCAAACGCTCCTATTAGCACCTGATTTTCATTTGTGGATGCGTTGACCAGATAGTCTGCTCCATCAATAACAGGCACAACACTACATATCCCTGCCACCAATCCGACTATGAATAACAACCCAACCATTACAGCAGACCTTCTACTTGAATGTATACTCTTCCTCTGCATAATGAACCTCCTTATCTTATCTATCGTGGGGGCTACTACCAAAATACTCAGAATCGCACTCTGACATGACAGGGCTCGGGAAGAATTGCTAAGTAAAATTGAATCAAACAAGTGGAAGTGTTAAAAGCAATGAATGGAAGACTTCACCAGGGTTTCAGTACCTAATAATATTACTTCGGAAATGGGTCTGGAGCTATTGGATGACGCAGAAGTGATTGGAAGTCATTTATAGTTTACATAATAAGATTATAGTTAACTATACTGATGGACTGATTCAGTTGAAGGGTGGATAGGAGACCCAAGACGCGATCAATGCTTTTCACAATAAATATGGAATACGATGTACCGGAGAGATCGATGGGAGATGCTGATCTAGAAGATGGAAGTCACAGCCTATACGGATCCTAGCTGGAAACCATTGTTTGTATCTATACAAAGGCCTCGTCACCATTCTAAAACAGCAGCATATTAACAAAAAGGATGAGCAAGATCCACATTTATTGATGGATCTAAACTCATCCTTTTTTACAATTATAAATAATCGAAAATCTCTTTCTGAGAGCCTTAATTATAGGCAATGTTGCCGCTGCCGCTCTTTACAGTAGACTCATCAGCTTCTAATCGATTCGGATCAAATTCATTCTCCATCTTGGCGATAACAACGGTTGCTACACCATTACCGATTAAATTCGTAATTGCGCGAGCTTCGGACATGAAACGGTCAACACCCAGCAGTAGGGCCATGCCTGCGATCGGAATGGATGGGAAAGCAGCTAAAGTTGCAGCAAGTGTAATGAATCCTGATCCTGTAACCCCAGCAGCACCTTTGGAAGTTAGCATCAATACGAACAGAAGGGTAATTTGCTGCCAGATGCTTAGATCAACACCAGATACCTGAGCGACAAACAGCGCAGCCATTGACAGATAAATCGATGTACCGTCCAGGTTGAAGGAGTATCCTGTTGGTATAACGAGTCCCACAACGGATTTGGAAGCACCGTATGCCTCGAGCTTTGACATCATTCGCGGCAGAGCAGATTCGGATGAAGAGGTACCAAGCACCAGTAAGATTTCTTCTTTAATATAAGAGATAAATTTGAAGATGTTGAATCCGAATACTTTGGCGATGAATCCGAGTACGACAATAATAAATAGGAACATGGTCAAATAAACAGAACCCATCAGCTTGCCAAGTGTGAATAGCGAGCCAAGGCCAAATTTGCCAATTGTATATGACATTGCACCAAAAGCGGCAATTGGTGAAACCTTCATAATGATATTTACGATACCAAAAAATACGTGTGAGAGCTTATCAAATAAAGAAACGATGGCTTGCCCTTTTTCACCAATAGCGGTTAGAGCAAAACCAAACAGGACTGCAAATAACAATACCGGAAGAAGCTCACCGCTAGCAAAAGCCCCGATAACATTATCAGGAACGATGTTCATGATGAAGCCCATTACACTATTATCATGCGCTTTCTCCGCATATTGTGCAACGTCACCTGTAGCCTTTGAAATATCNATTCCTGAGCCTGGCTTAACTAAATTTACTACAAGTAGGCCAATTGCAAGAGCTATGGTTGTTACAATCTCAAAGTACAATAATGCCTTACCACCGATGCGTCCGACCTTTTTCATATCGCCCATGCTTGCGATTCCATGTACTACGGTGAAGAAGATGATTGGTGCAATTACCATCTTAATAAGCTTGATAAAGATGTCTCCAAGCACCTTCAGTTCAACGGCATATTTAGGGAAAAATTGTCCGAAGAGAACCCCAAGAAGAATCGCGAATAATACTTGAACGGTCATGTTTTTCATGATTTTTTTTAACTTCATGTTCTTACCCCTCGCTTTCACCATTGTAAGCGCTTTATTCAATGTGCTTAAGTGTAAGAGAGAGGGGAGAAGGTGACAAGCATATGGTCATATTGTTCTTTTTGGTCTTTAAGGTCCAGAGATTTCGCTCATTACATCAGCTCCGATTTTCAATGCGAAATCTTTATAAAGCTCCTTTGAGGCTATCCTCCATTCCGCTGTTTGTTCTTTCGTTAATATGGAAATCTGCAAATTCTGGTTCGTATNNATCTCGTTNATATGAGTCTCATNTCTAGCTGCTTTCTTATTTGCCTGCTCTGTTGTTTCATCCAGTGCTTCCATGAGCATCTGTTGCACATCGGAAGGCAGGCTATCCCAGAAGGATTTGTTGAAGATAACGGCATAGCCCAAATATCCATGATTGCTAATCGTCATATATTTCTGTACTTGGTAGAGGCGTTTGCTTACGATATTCGATATGGTGTTTTCCTGACCATCTACTGAGCCGTCGGCTAGATTGCGATAAGCGTCGTTAAAAGGAATAACACTTGTCTTCCCTCCCCAGATCTTAATGTGCCGTTCAATTAATGGACTTGGTTGTATGCGAAACTTTAGTCCTTTGAAATCTTGAGGCCCCAGAATAGGCCGTACATTGTTCGTCACTTGTTTAAATCCATTGGACCAGAAGGCGACTCCCTTCATGCCATGCGGTTTAAGCGTTTGGAATAGCTTGTCTCCAAGCGAACCATTCAGCTTGCTTTCAACCTCATTCTGATCTTTGAAAGCAAATGGCAGATCCATGACTAGCCATGCTGGATCGATCTCGCTCATGGTTGAGAAGGATGGGGCTATCATTTGAATATCACCACGCTGAAGTGCAGCAACTTCATTATTCTCACCATACAGCATGCCATTTGGGAACACTTGTATCTCGACGCGATCCTTTGATTTCTTCTTTACAAGATCAGCGAATTCAGCTGCAGCGAGGCCCTTTGGTGTGTTCTCAGCAACTACATGACTGAATTTGATGACGATCCGTTGCTTAAGTCCAGTTTGTTCATCATCCTGATAGAGATGCTCATTCCAGTTTGGTTGATATCCGACGAGATATGCAGCTAACAATCCAACAATAATGAACATTCCAATACTTGCAATCGCTTTCAAATTTGTCTCCTCCCAGTTGCTAAATTAGACTTATTATTGCACAATAGCAGATAAAGGTAAATATTTCGAAAAGGAGGGCAATAGACTTGAACCGAATAGGGATCTATTGGAAAATTATTTTACTTTCATTCGGTTTGGTTCTGTTCTCTCTCCTTATTGCTGTGGAAGTCTTGCTAGGAAGCTTGACTAGCGTCAAAGAAGAGGGCCTACGTCAACGGCTTATTACGACTGCCCAAACCGTTGCTAATCTACCGGGAGTGGCAGAATATATCAATGAGCAGAATGGAGCCGAGCATATTGCTCCCGTTGCTGACAAAATTCGCATGCTGAATGAGGTTGATTATATTGTCGTGCTGGATATGAATCGCAAGCGCTTATCACATCCTCTATCGGACCGAATAGGAACGTATTTTAGTGGCGACGATGCGGATGCAGCTTTTGCTGAGCATATGTACGTTTCCAAAGTAAAAGGTGAAGCAGGTGTTGGCTTGCGGGCATTCGTGCCAATCATGAACGCGAAGCATGAGCAGGTTGGCGTTGTAATGGCAGGAGGACTTCTGCCTACCATGAAGGATATTTTTCCCGAGCAACTCAGATCGGTTATGGTAATGATTATATTAGCGCTTTCGTTTGGAATGATGGGCTCAGCGATGCTTGCCAAACATATCAAGAAAGAGATGTATAATCTAGAGCCGCATGAAATNGCNACGATGTTTCGTGAACATACGGCAGCATTCCAAGCTATGCATGAAGGCGTAATCGCCATCGACAGCAAGGAGCGAATCACGATTTTCAATGAACGGGCTAANCGCATTTTTGGNGTGTCCAAGGATGTTANTGGGNTGAACATTTGGGATGTGATTCCAGANTCTCGCTTGCCTGAAGTACTTAAGGTAAAGATGCCGCTCTTGAACCACGAATTGCTGGTTGGCGATACGCTCATTTGGAGCAATCGAATACCCATAATCGAGCAGGGTGTTACACAGGGAGCCATAGCGATTTTTCAAGACCGCACGGAGGTTACGCATATGGCAGAAGAACTGACAGGTGTGCGAGAATTTGTGAATGCCTTGCGNGCCCAAAATCATGAGCATATGAATAAAATGCATACCGTTGCGGGGCTTCTCCAGCTTGGAAAACATGAAGAAGCATTAAGATATTTGTTTGAGGTATCTGATCAACATGAAGAGACAACAA
>Ga0055535_1000899_pt1 | contig 20328 bp, 10 predicted proteins | sample Araplaol_mTSA_r2_FD_54992 | JGI IMG/M metagenome (GOLD analysis project Ga0055535, IMG submission 54992) | Arabidopsis root microbial communities from North Carolina, USA - plate scrape CL_Col_mTSA_r2 | ecosystem: Host-associated > Plants > Roots > Endosphere | place: USA: North Carolina... | reverse complement strand
TGATTGGCGGTCATCAACCAATCGAGCGCCGCCGCAACCGGCAAGCCTTGCGACGGCGCCGCACTGAACACCTGCTTGCCCGTATTCGCGTTGTAGAACTGGACGCTCGACGCCGTCGTGTTCTGCTGCCAATAGCCGGTCGTGCCATCGCCGTAATTGAACACGTACTGCGAACTCGTCGCCGATGCATTCCAGTTGAGGAACCACGGCACCGTGCCACCGCCATTGCCGACGGCGACGTTGAACGAATCGGAGCCGGTGTCGAAGCGGTATTCCTGCGGCGTGCCGCCGTTGACGCCAACGTTGATGCCAAGACTGTAGCTCGGCGCGTTGTTGCCGTTCTGCTGCGGGATCAGATCCAGCGGAATGTCGGTAGCCGATGCGTTGCCGTGCCCCAGCAAGCATGCCAAGGCGCACCAGAGCGGCGTGTAGTTCAACTTGTTCATGCGTGCCCCTGCAACGCNGATGGAAACGATAGGAGGAAGTGCTAGTGATGACGGCGCTGACTTAAGTGCGCATCTCGAAGCTCGCGGGGATTACTGCTCCGAACTTAAGGATGCTCTGATCTATTCCACGCACCCGGCATGACGTCCAGAAGGCCCGCAGAGTGTGTTGCGTGGCTTAGGGCAGACTGGCCGTCTGTCTAGACGCTGGGGCGCAGCGATACGCGCATACAGTGCGGTGACGGGTACGTGGAATAGGTCAGAGCATCCTTAAGGCTCTCATTGATGCCATTTCAGAGCGAACCGTCATTCCGGCCTTCGCCGGAATGACGAGCGAACACCCCCTACTGTCGCAAGGGAGGGAGTTGATCGCGCGTACGCTTACTTCGCCAACGCCGCAATCTCGGCGTCGCTCAAGGCGTGCGAATAAAAGCGAAAATCCTGAATTCGTCCATCGAAGGCTGCGTGGGTCGCATCCCAGCCAAGCAGCCTTTTCTGATCGAGCAACTGATGCGGCGACAACAAAATGGAATCGTCGCGGCCCGCAAGCTGGCCGTCGATATAAATCTTGCCCGTATTACCGCTCAAGGTCACGGCAACATGCACCCAGCGACGGAACGGCAGCGGCCGATCGGCCTCGACCGCCTGCTGATCGTTGACACCCGAGCCGCTGATCGAAAACCGCAGATTGCCACCCCTTCCCAGCGGCGCAATGTACATGCTGGCGCCGCTATCCAGGCCCATGAACAACAGGCAGGTATTCCAGCGCAACGGCGCATTGGCATACGTCCACATCGCTACCGTGAAATCGGCAACGTCAGTAAACATTCCCGCCGGAAGCTGCACATAGGATTGCTTGCCATCGAACAGAATCGAAGCGCTCCCTGGCAAACGGCCCGCGCCCCAGCTTGCACCGTTCATCAGTGTTCCATCGCCGCGCGTCCATTCGCCATCGGGCGTGGTGACCCAACCGACGGCCGTGCTTCCGCTGCCGTCGGCAAGATCCATCGAGCAGCGCAATTCGCCGGGAACCGCCACGCGTACCGGACGCGACACGAGACTGGCGTTGTTGCTGGCCTGGATCTGATAGAACCACACGCCTTGCGCAGGCGTGTCGGTAAACGTTCGCGTCTGGCCGGTCGGCACGCCGCCGATGACCGTAAACGGACCGTTTGCACTGTGGCNGCGCTTGACGATATAGAACGCCGTGCCTTTGCCGCCCCACCACGAAAGCGTCACCTTGCCGCCGCTGCACACTGCCGATACGCCGAACGGCGCACGCAAGGGCCCGGCGTAATCGTCCAGCCGGCTCCACAGCGTCGAATACACCACGTCGTCGCCGCCATAGGTGTTTCTGATCTCGGTGTTCTGCACCATTTGCGCGATGAAAGGCGCATCCAGCCCCATGCGATTGACGTAATGGTTGTAGAGCGTTTCCCAACAACAACGCAACGACGGGCCAGCCTGGTTGGCCGCGGCGGTGAACATGCCCAGCGGACTCGACTGGCGTGCAAACGGCATCACGTATTGCTTGCCGTTCTTGTCCAGAACATTGGACTTTGCAACGTATTCCGCGCCGGCGAGGAAGCGGTTGTTGAACGCCGAGTAGAGATCGTCGCCCTGTTTCCACGCCATTTCGAGTAGGTCGCCGCCCAGCGACATGCCCAGCGTGGAATGGCCCTGGTCGCGCCCGCTTTCCTGCCACTGGCCGAGGTAACCCGGATGCATGAAATACACGCTATGCATGGCCATGCCGTTGCCGAATTGCATGTGCACATCGCCGTGATTGGTGCCGGTGTAATACTCGATCGCCTGCCTGTATAGATCGATGTCGTCGCAAAACACGCCAATAGCCAACGTGCCGGCGAGCGCGGCGTAGTCCCAGTTGGCGAAGCTCCATAGGCCGCCGTCGGTCAGGTGTCCGCGCAGCCCCTTGGAAACCGGCTCCGCAAAGACATTGCGCAGCATGCCCTGAAAGCGAGCCACACCCTCTGATGACCAACCGCTGTAGGTGCGCATGATTTCCGCGGCATTGGCAAATTGGTGGCCTTGCATGCCACACATCAAGTAACCCGTGTGATCGTCGTGCGCGGTGGAACCTGGCGGAACGGTCCCAATGATCTTCAAGGTTGAAGACCATGCATCGAGCGTTTCCACCGCCAGCTTGGCGTAATTCTCGTCACCGGAAATCTTCCAGCGCAAGGCGCAGCAGAATGCCCGCTCGATGTCCCTGTACAGGGCCCATTTCGATCCGTCCTGGCGATAGACGGCAGGCTGGGGATTGGGCTTGGCCGTCAAGGACGTGTCGTTGGAGGCGCACAANGTCTGCCACCACTTGGTCCACGGTTGTTCGCCATTCTTGATCTTGTTTCTGATGCGCGTGAAATCGTCTTCGTTGGCCAGCAGCCCCGGGTGCGTGAAGCGCCCCGTGATCAAGGGACTGCCCGCCGGCGAGGATTGGGACGGCGGCAGGCTTCTGGCCCTGCTTTCGCCAAGGCCGAGCCCGAGCAGCAACGCGCCAGCACCGAGGCCTGCGATGAAGCGTCGACGGGAGCTGTCCTCGATACCGTTGAACGCCATCGCATCGTTTTGTGGATCGAACATGGGGTAGTTCGTCTGCTTCATAAATGTGCACCTTGGTTGCCATCAGGATCGCTACCCATGGCTGGATGGAAGACATGCAACGGAATTGGATGGGATCGATACAGCGAATTCATCAACTGCGCGTCTCACATCATTGGATGAGAGCCGTTACCCGTGAATCGCATGACACTTTTCACATCGCGGTTATGCCGCGACAACGACGATCGCTGAAAAGCGATCAGGTGCCCCTAAAAGGTTTGGCGCATGATGCTCAAACCGGTAGCCATTGCGCATGTTCCACCGGGACAACTCAATGTCATTTGAGGCCACGCGATCATTCTTGAGAACCAGCGTTTGTTTTCACATGCCTGCGAAGTAAATCGAATACCCATGAAAATTTGGATGCTTCAGATATCCGAATCGATATGGTCGTGAAGCGAATGAGGAACAAAATTGCGATGTAAATCGCAAAATTTCCGCCTCAGGCATCACCGCGTTGCGCAAGAACACAAAACACTCACATTTCGCGGCGAAATTGCTGCTGCGCAACTTCAATTTTCACAAGTGGCCTTTGCGTTCTTCGCAATGTCACGCCCCACAGCGAGCGATAGAGTGCTGCGCCAGGAACAACGCAGTGCATGCACCGAGCACTACGTCAGCATGAAGCAAGCAACAAATCATTTTGTTGTACTGCTGGAGAATGAAGCTTCGGCATGACATGCCGCTTGCTTCGGCAAGCCAAAACCACCTGTTTCTCATTAATGCAACGACGGCGCGATGCATCGTCTGCGCTGATGGAACAGCAGCGGCGATACACCGCTCTCGATCCGACATAAGACTGGAGGGATCATGAAGACACGCTTGCAGCGGGCCATTGCCCGTGGATTGATGTGCAGCACACTTGCCGCGCTTTCGCTATCACCTGTCGCGGCGCTTGCGCAAACCACACCGTCCTACACCTGGAACAACGTGCGCATCGTTGCCGGCGGTTACGTCGACGGCATCATCGCTCATCCGAAACAGCAAGGACTGTTCTACGCACGCACCGACGTGGGCGGCGCTTATCGCTACAACGCCACCACCGCGCAGTGGGTGCCGTTGAACGATTGGACACCGCCGGCCAATTCGCAATGGACGGGCATCGAAAGCATGGCTATCGATCCGAACAACACCAACATGCTTTACCTGGTTGGCGGTTTGTACACGCAATCGTGGGGCGCCAACGGCGCGATACTGGTGTCATCCGACCAGGGCGCGCATTTCACCGCGCATCCGCTCAGCTTCAAGGTTGGCGGCAACATGGACGGACGCAACGTGGGCGAGCGTTTGCAAGTCGATCCCAACAAGGGATCGATCCTGTTCTACGGCACGCGCAACGATGCCGATCAAGCGAGCACCAACGGTTTGTGGACCAGCACCGACAGCGGCAGCACCTGGAGTCGCGTGAGCAGCTTCAATGCGCTATCCAATGACGGCACCGGCGCGGGCATAGCGTTCATCGCGTTTTACAAGCCTTCCAGCGGCGCCGGTTCACCGACCAAGACCCTCTTCGCCGGCGTATCCACCAGCACAGCCGCATCGTCGCTATACAAGAGCACGGATGGCGGCGTGACGTGGGCGCCCGTCTCCGGCGGTCCTGCCGCGGGCATGATGCCGCAGCGCGGGCTGATCGGTCCGGATGGCAATCTCTACATCACTTATGGCAATGCCATCGGACCCGGCGGAATGACTGCGGGTCAGGTGTGGAAATACAGCATCGGCTTGAATACCTGGCAGAACATCACGCCAACTGATCCGTACAANTATCCGTCCGGTTACAGCGGCGTGGCGCTCGATCCGGAAAAACCNGGCACGCTGGTGGTGATGACGATGGACCACTGGTGGCCCAGCGACACCATGTACCGCAGCACCAACGGCGGCTCGACCTGGACGGATGTGGGTGCGAACGCGGTGCGCGATTCGAGCGTATCGCCGTGGATCGTGCAGCCGGGGCAGACACAAGCAGGCTTTGGCAACTGGGGCGAAGTAGTGATCGATCCCTTCAATTCGGCGCATGCCATGTACGGAACTGGCGGTGGCATCTGGGCCACTTCCGACCTCACCTCGGCCGATGCCGGACAAGCCACGCACTGGAGCGTGGGCGCCAGCGGCATTGAGGAAACGGCGGTGATTACGTTGCTGTCGCCTACCGCCGGTCCGCCCTTGATCAGCGGGCTCGGCGATGTGTGCGGGTTCGTGCATACCAGCCTGACGACGGTCCCACAGTCGCAACCCAACAACCCCACCTGCGGCGACAGCATCGGCACCGGACTGGACTTTGCCAAGAGCTCACCCTTGACGATCGTGCGCATTCTTCAGCACGGCAACAGCACGCTCACTTCGTACGGTTCGATCTCCTACGACGGCGGGTCCACCTGGACGGGTTTCCCCAACCAGGCCGGGTCCACCAACGGCGGCGGGACGGTGGCGATTTCCGCCGATGGCGGCACTATCGTGTGGGCGCCGTCGGACGTCGCCCCGGCCGTATCGACCGATCATGGCAGCACGTGGAAAACGCTGACCTATCCCGCGAGCAGCGGGACGGCCAATTTGCCGACCGGCGCGCAGGTATTGTCGGATGGCTACAACGGCAACCTGTTCTACGCGTGGAACCAGGCTACCGGCACGTTCTTCAGCAGTTCGGATAAAGGCGTGACGTGGTATGCGTCGACCACTTCCGGCCTGCCGGTACTGGCATCGTGGCAGAGCAGCCAGGCGTCAACGGTTACGGGCGTGCAAGGCGATATCTGGTTGGCAACACCAAACGGCCTGTATCGCAGCCAGAGTTCCGGCTGGAGCTGGAGCCAGGTCGACGCATCCGCCATCACGTCCGCCACGTCGATCGGCTTCGGCAAGGCCGCCACTGGCAAGTACTACCCGACCATCTATCTGGCCGGAACGGTGAATGGCGTGGCTGGCTTGTTCCGTTCCACCGATACCGGTGCGACGTGGGTGCAGATCAACGACGCGCAGCACCAATGGGGCGGCGTGACGCACGTGGTAGGCGATCCGCGCACGTTTGGCACGGTGTATCTGGGAACGAACGCCGCCCGAGGGATTATTTACGGGATGTCGTCGAATTGATGGATGCATTGCCATCCCTCCCCTGCTTGCGGGGGAGGGATACGAAGCAGCCTCGCAGGCTGGAATGACACCGCAGCATCGCCATCCACATGAAAGATGGATGTGCACGACTTTGCGGAGCGAGGAAAGCCAGGACGACAGACCAACTACTTATGGTGTGCTGAACCACTTCAAATCCACCGCCTGCGCCATCGCCTTGTAGCCCGCGCTGCTGGGATGCAGATGATCGCCNCTGTCATAAGCAGGCAGCATTTTTTGCGGGGAAGCCGGATCGCGAACGGCCTTGTCGAAATCCACCACGCCGTCGAATGCGCCGGAGTGGCGAATCCACTCATTCAATGCTTCGCGCGTTTTTTCGCCGGCAACGCTGTGGTACGGCCAGCCGTTGCCGCCGTAAGGCGTCAAGGTGGCGCCGTAAATCTTCACGTGCTTCGCATGCGCACGTGCAATCAAGGTCTTCATGCCGTCGATAAGCTGCTGCGTGGAGATTTTGTCCTTGGCGTCCCACGCAAAGCCTGAGCCACCGATATCGTTGATGCCTTCCAGCAACACGATCCAGCGCACGCCCGGTTTGTCCAACGCATCGCGATCGAAACGCGAAAGAGCGCTGGGGCCAATGCCGTCATGCAGGATGTGGTTGCCGCCGATACCGGCATTCGCCACCCCGATTGATGAGAGCTTCGCGTCGGCCTGCAAACGCTCAGCCAGATAATCAGGCCAGCGGGTGTTGGCATCCTGCGTGGAGCCTGCACCATCGGTGATCGAGTCGCCGAAGGTGACGACGGTGGCCTTGGTGGCGGTACCGGACACTTCCACGTCGGTGAGGAAGAAGCGCACGCCGCTTACTTCATCCCGTGGGTAATGCGTCGCTGCGGTGGCATCGCCGTTTTCGGTGATGTACGCCGTAGCCCAGGCGGCACTGTGGGTGGTCGATGCGCGATAGAGCGCATCGGCCGGCGCGTAGAGGCTTACCGCCAATTCCTGCAGTGGCTTCACCTCCATCTTTACCGGATCGCTCAATACGCTTTCGCCCTTGGCGATGGTCACCGTGGGCTTGCCGTTGAACAGCAGCACATGATCGCTGCCGGGCACGGTATCGGCACCACCGGCATGCAGCGCGATGTGCACGGGACCCAGCGTGATGGGCAAGTTGCCGAACAGATTGGAAAGCCGGATACGCAGTTCCGAGCCGCCTACGCTGGCGCGCACGATCTGGCGCACGGTCTGGTCGTTCACGGCGGGCCCGGCCGTATCCGGCACGGCGGACCAGGTATCCACCCAAGCGCCATGCCCCGTGTCTGCAGCCATCGCACCTGCGGCGCATCCGCACACCGAGCCGGCCAACACCCATTTCAAAAGCTGATGACGCATGCCACTCCCCTCTTCGTCATGAAAGGGCGAGATATAACAAAGGGCCGATTAACTTAGTTGCGAAGGGGCATTACAAAATCTATCAGGCGCACATCCGACACACACTTGCTGCAACGCAGAAACACTTGCTCTGAAGCTGAGATTTCGTCCCAGCCCACGTCCGCTCGCAAATATGGAATCGATCGCATGATGGACGCGAGAAAGGCATTCATGATTTTTGCGAGTACGTATTACGAATTTCATCGTCAAACGGCATGGCATCAGGAACATTGCCTAAGCTTGTAAAGACTCATGACGAGGGACCACCATGCCTTTTTCTCGACGATCCTTTCTCGCCGGAATGGCGCTCGGACTTTCCTCACCTTATTGGATGCCGCGCACGGCTCGCGCGGCATCGACCGGCCGCGGATCATTCCAGCCCACGTGGGACTCACTGCAGGCTTATGTTGCGCCCTCGTGGTTTCGCGACGCCAAATTCGGCATCTGGGCGCACTGGACAGCGCAGTGTGTGCCCGAACAGGGCGATTGGTATGCCCGCAATATGTATTTACAGGGTGACCCGCAATACGACTATCACTGCCGCACCTATGGCCATCCATCCAAATTCGGCTTCATGGAGATCGATCATCTATGGAAGGCCGAGCATTGGGACCCGGACGCGCTCATGCGCATGTACAAGGCGGCCGGCGCGAAGTACTTCGTGTCGCTGGCCAATCATCACGACAACTTCGACAACTACGATTCCACACATCACGCCTGGAATTCGCTCAACGTCGGACCGCGCAAGGACATTGTCGGCGGGTGGGCCAAGGCGGCGCGCGAGCATGGCTTGAAGTTCGGCGTCAGCAATCACTCTGCGCATGCATGGCATTGGTTCCAGCCCGCCTATGGTTATGACGGCGAAGGCCCGCTGGCAGGTGTCCGGTATGACGCNGCACGCCTCACCAAGGCGGACGGACGCGGCAAATGGTGGGACGGGCTNGACCCGCAGGAACTGTATACCGGCCCCAACATCATGTTGCCGGATGGCATCCGTGGAGCGGCGGCCGTCAAGCGTTGGCATGAGCAACATGACGCTCTCTGGGCGGAAAACCCGCCACCGCACAATCCGCGATTCGTGCAGCGCTGGTTTCTTCGTTGCAAGGATCTGCTGGATAAATATCGGCCGGATCTTTTGTACTTCGACGATACCGGACTGCCACTTGGCCAAGCCGGCCTCGATATTGCCGCCTACTACTACAACGCCAACCGCCAATGGCATGGCGGACAACTGGAGGCCGTGCTCAACTGCAAACGCCTGACATCGGAACAACGCCATGCCGTGGTGGAAGACATCGAACGCGGTGTCAACGAAGGGATTGCCGCCCTGCCCTGGCAGACGGATACCTGCATCGGCGACTGGCACTATTCCCGCGCGCGATTGGAAAACCATAGTTACAAGAGCGCCGCCACCGTCATCACGCGGCTATGCGACATCGTGTCCAAGAACGGCAACCTGCTGCTCAGCATTCCGCTTCGCGGCGATGGCACGATCGATTCGGATGAGCGCCAGGTATTGGAACAGCTGGCCGCATGGATGGCCATCAACGGCGAAGCGATTTTCGGCACGCGGCCCTGGCGAATATTCGGAGAAGGCCCGACCAAGGTCGCCGCCGGCATGTTCCTGGAAGACAAAACGCAAACTTTCACTGCGGAAGACATACGCTTTACCACCAAGGGCGACGCGCTGTTTGCCATTGCATTGGGACGCCCTGCCACATCGCGCTTGAGAATCAAATCACTGGGATCCCATGAGACCGGCAACATCGATCGCGTGGAGATGCTCGGCTCGTCGGAGCCGCTGCGATTCGACCGTGATGCGCTGGGGCTCACGCTGGAACTTCCTCACGACCTGCAGGGAGAACACTCCATTGCATTCAAGATCATGGGACGAGGACTCACCGGTACGACATAGCCGCTTAACTGCTTTCCCCCATGGACCGATGATCGAGAAAGCAGGTGATAGTTGTCAGCAACTGCGGGAATACAGGTGGTACAAAAAAAGCGCGATGTAGCGTGCGGACGAACGCATCAACCCAGCCCAAATGTTTTTCTCAAGCTGGCATCGACAGGAGCAGCCGGCATGAAACGACGCAGCCTGCTCAGCAGCGAGGCCTGACCGCCCGGTGTGCGTCGCATGCGCCAAGCACCAAGCGCCGCTTCCACCACGGCAGTCGCCACGCCTTCGGGTTCGGGGGCGCCTTTGACGCTCTTGACGATGGCACGCGTTGCAAGCTCGCGCTCACGGTCATAGTTATTGATTTTCGCGCCGGCCTGCGGCGCATTGACGTCCAGGTTGGTACGGGTGAAAGACGGCTCGACCAAGCTCACGCGCACTCCGAACTGGCGCACCTCATGATCCAGCGTTTCCGAGAGCCCCTCCACCGCATGCTTGGACGCCGCATATAGGCCCATATAAGGCGCCGGCAGAAAACCAAGCACGGAGCTGATGTTGAAGATTCTCCCACTCCGCTGCGCGCGCATCTGCGGCAACACCGCCTTCGCCGTGCGCAGGATGCCGAAGACGTTCGCATCGAACAGCGAAGCCGCCTCGGCAACGCTCGTTTCCTCCACCGCGCCGACCAGGCTGGTTCCCGCGTTATTGACCAGCACGTCGATACGCTTGGCGCGTTCGATGATGTATTGCATGGCGGATTGGACGGAAGCGTCGTTGCTCACGTCCATTTCGACCAGCTCGACGCCAGCTAAGGGGGCTGCCTTGGCGAGGCTGCGCACGGTGCCGAAAACGCGGCAACCACGCTTGGCGAATGTCGCCGCCGTGGCGCGCCCGATACCGGACGATACACCCGTAACAACGACAACTTTGGAATCAGACATGACGCGTTCCCTTCGATAGAGGTTAATGGATAAGAGATAGATCAGTAGTTCGATGGATGTCTGGCATGACGGTTCCGGCGTGTCTTCGCGCGACGTTTTTATCCCGCGACGGGTTCCTCCAGCCTGCGCTGCGAGGACTGCATCGATTCATGTCGGCCTTGGTGTCCGTGCGCTGCATTCCCTGGCCCGATCTTGAACCAGATGGAATACATCGCAGGCAGAAACACCAAGGTCAAAATCGTTCCCGCAAAGGTGCCGCCGATCAGCGTGTAAGCGAGCGTTCCCCAGAACACCGAATGGGTGAGTGGAATGAAGGCGAGGATCGCCGCCAAGGCGGTAAGGATTACTGGCCGCGCACGTTGTACGGTGGCCTCGACCACCGCATGGAATGGATCCAGTCCTGCTTCTTCGTTGTGCTTGATCTGACCGATCAGGATCAGCGTGTTGCGCATCAGGATGCCCGACAGCGCAATCAAGCCGACCAGCGCATTGATGCCGAACGGTTGCCGGAACACGATCAACGTTGGCACCACACCGATCAAACCCAGCGGGCTGGTCAGGAACACCATCACCATCGCGGAGATGGAGCGCGCCTGGAAGATGATGATCAACAAGGTGGCCGCCAACATGATCGGGAACAGCGGCAACATGGCTGTTGTTGCCTTGGCCGATTCTTCGATGGAGCCCGCCTGCTCGATGCGATAACCGCTGGGCAGCCTGGCGATGATCGGCTGCAGCTGCTTGGTGATGGCCGTGGATACGTCCGGCGGCTGCAGGTTGTCGGCAATATCGCCGCGTACTGTAATCGTCGGCATGCGATCACGCCGGCGCATGATCGGCTCCTCCATGTGCACCTCGACCTTGCCCACCTGTGACAGCGGAATGCGCTGCCCGTTGGCGCCAGCCAGCGTGAAGTCGCCAATCCTGGCGGGATCAAGCCGAACGTCGCCGGCCGAACGCGCCACCACCTGCACGGTGCGAATATCTTCACGCACGGTCGTAATCGGCACACCGCTCAGCAAGAACTGCAACTGCTGCGCAACCGCGCTGGAGGTAAGTCCCACCGCCTGCAATCGATCCTGCTGCAACGTGAAGTGCAAGGTGGGCGTGCGCGTGCCCCAATCGTTGTTGACTGTGCGCATCATCGGGCTGGCATCCATCACCTGCTGGACTTGCGCCGCGATGTTGCGCAATTCATCCGGATCAGGACCGGAAATGCGATAGGCAACCGGGAACGGCGAATACGGACCGAAGACAAGTTGCGTAACGCGCACGCGCGCTTCGGAAGCAAGGCCATCGGCGACGGCCTTGCGCATGCGCTGCTTCAGCACATCGCGCTCTTCCTGGTTATCCGTGCGAATAACGATCTTGGCAAACGACGGATCAGGCAGCTCCGGGCCCATCGCCAGGTAAAAACGCGGTGCGCCTTGGCCGATGTAGGCGGTAACGATCTTGGCTTCTTTCTGCTTGGCGAGCCACGCTTCCACCTTCGCCGAGGCAGCGCTGGTCTGATCAATCGACGTGCCATAGGGCATCTGCACTTCGACGAGTACTTCGGGACGATCGGAGATGGGAAAGAATTGCTTCTTCACTACCGCCATGCCGAGGACGGCCAGCGCAAAGAGCCCCACGACGGAACCGGCGACCAGCCATTTGTGCGCAATGACGCGGCCAAGCAACTGACGGAAACGGTTGTAGCGCGGCGTGTCGTAGATCGCGTTGTGCCCGCCTTCGACCTTTTTGAAATCGGGCAGCATCTTCACCCCCAGGTAAGGCGTGAACACCACCGCCACCACCCAGGATGCAACCAGCGCAATGCCGACAATCCAGAACATGTTGCTGGTGTATTCGCCCGCGGTGGATCGCGCGAAACCGTTTGGCATGAAACCCACCGCCGTCACCAGCGTGCCCGCCAGCATCGGTGCAGCAGTATGGCTCCACGCATAAGCGGAAGCGGCTATGCGGCTGTAGCCCTCTTCCATCTTCACCACCATCATTTCAATGGCGATGATGGCGTCATCCACCAGCAGGCCCAATGCCAGAATCAGCGAGCCCAAGGTGATGCGATCGAAATTCTTGCCNGTGGCGGCCATCACCACGAACACCACGGCTAGCGTCAACGGCACCGCTGCGGCCACCACCAAACCCACACGCCANCCCATGCTGACAAAGCACACCACCATCACCACCAGCAGCGCGACGAAAAATTTCAGCATGAACTCGTCGACGGCTGAGCTGATGTTGACGGCCTGATCGGTGACCTTGGATAGGCTCATGCCCACCGGCAACCCGGTGTTGATCGCACCGACTTCGCGATCCAATGCCTTGCCAAGGTCCAGTCCGTTCCAGCCATCGCGCATGACGACGCCCAGCAGCAAAGCAGGCTCGCCGTTGTTGCGGATCATGAAAGTGGCCGGATCTTCATAGCCACGCTTGACAGTGGCGATGTCGGACAACTTCAACGTGCGGCCGTGCGCCACGACAGGTGTGTCGCGGATCTTCTGTAGCGAGTCGAAGGCACCGTCCAGGCGGATGAATACCTCCGGCCCCTTGGTCTGCACGGAACCGGCGGGTGTCAGCGCGTTCTGGCTGTTGAGCGCTGCGAATACATCCTGCGGGCCCACTCCCAACGTGGCGAGGCGGTCATGCGAGAACTCTACATAGATCCGCTCCGGCTGTTCGCCGATGATGTTGATCTTCTTCACGCCCGGTACGTGCAATAACCGTTGGCGTAGCGTTTCCGCATCGCGCACCAGCAGGCGCTGCGGTTCGCCCTTGGCCTTCAGTGCGAACAGCGCAAAGGTGACATCCGCGTATTCGTCGTTGACCATCGGCCCGATCACGCCGGGCGGAAGATTGTTGGTCTCGTCGCCGGTTTTCTTTCGTGCCTGATAAAACTCTTCCTGTACCTCCGACGGCGGCGTGCTGTCGAGCAAGGTCAAGGTGGTGAAGGCCAGACCGGGACGCGTGTAGGTTTCGGTACGGTCATACCAGCGTAGCTCCTGCATGCGCTTTTCGATTTTTTCGGCGACCTGATCCTGCATTTCCTGCGCGGTGGCACCGGGCCAGACGGTGATGATGGTCATCACCTTGACCGTAAAGGCAGGATCTTCCGCGCGGCCCAGCTTGAAGAATGAAACGAGCCCCGCCAACGAGATCAGAAAGATCAGGAACAAAGTGATGGAGCGCTCGCGCACGGCGAGTGCAGAGAGATTGAAACGACCTTCGCTCACGGGCCGGCTCCTTCACTCGCCATGGCGACGTCTTGGCTTGCCACGCGCACCTGCTCACCTTCGTGCAGCAGATGTGCGCCGAGCGCCACGACGCGATCGCCTTGCTTGAGTTGACCGGTGATGCGCGCACTGTCGTCATCCAGGTGCTGGACCACCACCGGCTGCCAGGACACCTTGGCCGGCTCGCCGTTGATGACCCACACGCCGGGTCCCTTGCCTGCATCGAACAGGGAGCCCATCGGTACCTGCAAGCCACCTTGCGCATAGCTGCGCCCATCGGGAATCTGGATCGTTACCGTGCTGCCCAACGGTGCGTTGGCCAACGCACCTACCAGCACATACCGCGCTTCAAACGTGCGGGTCAGTGGATCGGCGGCATCCGAGAGCTGTCGCAGCGTCGCCGGTACGCTCACACCTTCCTTACCAAACAATGCCGCTTGCGCTGCGGAACCGATCGCGGGGCGCAGCGTTTCCGGCAGTTGCACCACGGCTTCGCGCGGCCCGGCGTGCGCCAGACGCACCACGGCTTGCCCTGCGCTGACGACCTGGCCCGGTTCGGCCAGCGTTTCCATCACTACGCCGTCGCCATCGGCTACCAGCTCCGCATAACCGCTGGCATTGTTGGCCACGTCGGCATCGGCTTCAGCGGCGCTCAACTGGGCCCTGGCGGCGTCCGCCGCCGCCTTGATTTGGTCGTAGGCGGATGCGGAGATCGCGCCGGTACCGCGCAAATCGCGGTAGCGCGCTTCATCGTCCGCGGTCTGCTTTGCACGTGCGCGTGCGGCCGCAACCGTTTCCTGCCGCGCTTGGGCCGCAAGCTTCAGATCGACCGGATCGATACGCATCAGCGGCTGGCCGCGCTTGACGGTTTGCCCCGCATCCACCAGCCGCTGCAGCACCTTGCCGGAAACGCGAAAACCCAGATCGCTCTGCACTCGGGCGGCGACCGTGCCGGTAAACGAACGCGCCGTGGGAACCGCGCCTTGAACGATGGCCGCGCGCACCAGTGGTGCCTCGGTGCGCGGATCGGTGGGCGCCTTGCCGCCGCAAGCGACCAGCGCAAACGACAGTGCCAGGACGACGGCAGAAGTAGCGAGATGAAGCCGGAACATGAGAAGCCCCACGGGCGATTGACCTGGGCTTCATTCTGCTATCTAGTGACTAAATTAGTCAATAGTCACTAAACTCTCGCGCATCATGGCGACAGACTGCGCAGCACCAGGCTGGATAGTTGCCCTGGGGCCTCGTCGGTGTAATCGAAGCTGTGCTGCAGCAGCAGCGGATTGAAATAGGGGCGCATCACCAGNTAGATCGCCGCCGCGGTTTCGTCCAGTGGCGTCTTGCGCTCGAAGTCCCCGCTTTGCCGCCCTTCCTGCAAGATTTCCTTGATCAATGTCTGCACACGTTCTTCATAAGCCACTACCGCCGACCAGCGTTCCGTGGCGGCTGATGCCGCGATCTCATAAAGCTTGCGNTCGCGGAACAGCAGCCGAAGCGTCGCTTCGGTAAAGCCNTTGAACATGCGCCGCAGCTTTTCCGACGGCAGATCGGCTTCCNCCATGGCAGCCTTCACTTCGGTTTCGATCTCTTGCAGGCAATTGGCACAGATCATTTCCCCGATGGCCTGCTTGGACTCGAAGAACTTATAGATGTACGCCTTGGAAAAACCGATCGCCTTGGCCAAGTCGGAAACGGTGGTCTTCTCGTAGCCATAGAGACTGAAGTGCTCGGTGGCAGCGGTAACGATTTGATCCCGTACCTCGTGGTCGACCGGACCACGAGCGGGCTGAGAAGTGGTGGCTGCTTTTTTCATGGGTGGGAGCTTACCCCTCNCCCAGGGAATGGACAACTAGTGACCATTTGNTAATATGGTCACTACCATCATTCGGAGCGAGCCCATGTCGCCCAAACACATTCTTGCGGCACTTATAGCCAGCAGCCTCCTCGCGGGCTGCGCAGTCGGCCCCAATTACGTCCGGCCCAACCTATCCATGCCGGAGCATTTCCAGGGCCAGACCGAGATCGATCAACGGCATGCGGCAGCCAGCGCCGACCTTGCCACCTGGTGGACGGGCTTCGGCGATCCGTTGTTGACCAAGTACGTAACGCTTGCGCTGGAACAGAACCTGGATCTCGCGCAAGCATCCGCGCGCGTTATTCAGGCACGTGCAGGTCTTGGCGCGGCGAATGCCGCATTGCTGCCCTCGGGCAACCTTGGCGGTCAGGCGGCAAGAGTCTATCAGTCAGTCGAAACACCACTGGGCCAGGTCTTGAATGCAACACCCGGTTTTGACCGCTACGGCAATGACTACGAAGTCGACTTCAATGCCAGTTGGGAGCTGGACGTGTTCGGCGGCCTGCGCCGCGGACGGGAAGCGGCACTGGCCGATTACCAGGCATCCGAAGCTGGCGCAGTGGCCACGCGATTGGCCGTGGCGGCGCAAACCGCCGATATCTATATCAGCATTCGTGGCTTGCAAGCTCGCCTGAAGGTGGCGCGCAAACAGGTGCAGACGCAGCAGGATCTGCTCTCCACCATCAAACTTCTGTACGGCAAAGGATTGGCGGCCGAACTCCAAGTGCGCCAAGCCGAAGGTGCGCTTGCACAAGTGCAGGCATCCGTCCCTGTGCTCGAAGCGGGCCTGGATGCCGCCATGAATGCATTGGATGTGATGCTGGGCTCGCAACCCGGCACGCATCGCGCGGAGTTGATGGAAGCCGGCGACATTCCGATCGCCCCGCAAATCGCCACCACCGAAACGCCAGGCGAATTGCTCAGGCGCAGGCCTGACCTGATCGTGGCCGAGCGCCACCTCGCTGCATCGAACGCGCGCATCGGTGTCGCCGTCGCCGAGTACTACCCCAAACTCTCGCTGAGCGGATTGATCGGAAGTGCGACATCTGTGGCGGGTGGCAATCTGTTCACCGGCGGCGCCAATCAGGCGGCCGGCGTGCTCGGCTTGCGCTGGCGCCTGTTCGATTTCGGCCGCATCAATGCGCAGATCCAGCAGGCCAAGGGACAGCAGGCCGAAATGCTGGCGGCGTATCGGCTCACCGCACTCCACGCAACGGAAGATGTCGAGAACGCCTTTTCGGCGCTGGTCAAACGTGAAGAAGAAGCGGCCGTGCTCACGCAGGGCGTGGACTCGCTCAGCCGCGCACGCGCGGCGTCGTTTGCGGCCTATCAAAAAGGTGTTGTCAGCCTGATCGAGGTCTTGCAGGCGGATGAAAACCTGCTGCGGGCTTCCGATGAGCGCGTGCAAGCACAAACGGAATCCGCACGCGCAGCGGTTGCTACCTTCAAGGCGCTCGGTGGTGGTTGGCAACCGCGCGAAGCCGAGGCGATCGCTATCAAGTAGCAACCGTTGCCGCATGCCCATTGATGAAGCCATGGCACGCTGATGACCTTTCAGTTCTTCCACCCAAGCATGAGGACGATTGCCAGGGTGCGCAATCGGATCGCAGTGCTTCGCGAAGTCGCTGAAGCCTTGGCGGCCAAGATGGGCACCTTCAGCCAACAAACAGCCTGCCGGGAACCAGAGGATCGTTTGCTTCCAGCTCTGCGCTCAGTTCCGCGATGGCCGCCGCCAGCGCAATGCTGACAGCGGTTCATTCGCAAACGTTTGTTCCCTACTGCACGTTCAATGTCACGTCATCCAGCACAAATGACGTCTGGTACTCCGAATCCTCGGTGCCAATGAACTTCAACGTGATCGACTTTCCGATGTAGGCGCTNAGATCGACGTTGTGNTGCTGATAGCCCGATGCGGCATTGAGATTGGAGTACTGCGCCACAGTGCCGAGCACGTTGCCGGAGGAATCGACCACTTGCACTTTGAGCGTGTCGTAGGCATGGGTCGTGCTGGTTTCGGCGGTATCGACATGCAACCAGAACGATAAGGTCGCATTTGTCTCGCCCGCAGGAATGGTGACTGCCTGTGAAACGGTATCGACGGTTGCACTGCCATAACCATCCAGCCATGCAAAGCCTGTTCCGGTATGCGCGGTTTCGCCGGAGCAACTGCTGTTGCTGCACAGCACGCCGCTGCTTATCGACCAGGGCGATGCGGTGCCGCCTTCGAAACTCGTATTGCCCAGCAATTGGCTTCCGCCGCCGGTGCTGCCTGAGGACACGGTCACCGAACTGCTCTTGGTGCCGGTCTTGCCGCCGTTGTCTGTGACGGTCAACGTCACGTTATAGGTGCCTGCGGTGGCGTAGGTATGGCTTGGACTGGTGGCGGTGGACGTGCTGCCGTCCCCAAAATTCCACGCACTGGATACCACCGTGCCGTCGCTGTCGGTGGAGCTGTTGGTAAACGATGCGGTCAATCCGTTGGTCGAATCGCTGAAGTTCGCCACTGGCGGAACATCGCCGCCACCGCCGCCGGGATTGAAGTTGATGTCGAGCACTGCATGCAGCTCGATCGCATTCGGGGCGACGCCGGTCTGGCCGTGATTGAAATCAAAGAACCCTACTCCGCGAACTTCCACCGGAATATTCGCTGTCTGGAAGCTGGTCGTGACGGTGTATTTGCCATCGAATTCGCTGCGTGCATTCTGGATGCCTGCAGCGAAAACACTGCCGGCACCGACGCAAGCCGGATCGGGAATCTCCGCGATCATCGTGTTGCCCTGGGCGTCCTTGAGTACCAGGTGATAATCGGAATCGGTCTCCAGCTTGTATTCGACCAAGGTGGCGTCGACCACGAACAGCGTTGTCTCGGTAGGTTGCACGCGATTATTGGCCGGCAACGTGCTGGGTGCGGTCAATGAATCCAGATAGCCGATGGTCTGGGTGACCGGGGTGTTGAGATTGACCAAGCTTGCGTCGGCGTCGGTTCCGGTCTTGACTGACCAACGCTCCACGCCGCAACTGCCACTGCTGGCATTGGGTGTGGCGATCAGTTGCTCATGCTCAACTTCGGATTCCTGCATGGGGTTGGAGGCCAGCACCACTCCGGCAACACCTGCCGTTGCGCAGGCAATAAAACACCACAACACGATCTTGCTCATCATGAGAATTCCCCGATGCATGTAGGTGTGATTCAAGGTGGACACATTTCGCTCCATCCCCCTGCTTGTTGAGAGGGTTGGAGCGGGCCATCTGAACTTGCTTAGCGTGACGCGGCTATTGTTTATCCCCAGAAAGTCATAGCTACGTAAAACGGACTACGCGGCCGCAACCCTACCAATATTTGTTTGCAAATGTTGCATCGGTGAACGTTGTCAAGGTTTCGAAACGTTTGTCGAAATTTCGTGACGACATGAAGACACTCAGCGAAGAATCATCGCGTTGAATGATCAAGTGCACATGCTTTGCCCTGCAAATAGACGTCTGTTTCCAAGCCGATTAACGCAGCTGCGCCCTCCGCCTCACTTGCATCGCCCAGTAAGCAGCCACTCAAGCGGATGTTTTGACGATGTGGCAGGCGTGAAATCCTGATCAAGCGGAAGCAGCGTTTTTGCGATGCAGCGTGACATCCCTCGTATTCAGCGCATTAATTTGCACAACAAAAATTAGATCGATCCAAATAATCAGATAATTCAGGCCATGTCGCGGCTGCGAAGACCTGGGTGGTTTTGGACAAAGGGTGGAAAGAGACCATAAAAACGCGCGTCGGTGCGACGCGTGAGTGTGGCTGCTTCCCACCGTAGATCGAGGTGCTGGAAGTCGTCGCATGAAACCAGAAACCGTCCACATTCTCGCGACAACGGGCCTGCACGCAGCATGCGTGCAGGCCTTCGTAATGACTGTTGCTGCCATCTGCAGCGATCCGTTTTCGCAACGCCGAAACCGCGCGTTCGCCGCAACGCGTTTGGGGATTTAAAGCAAAGCATCCATCGCTATCGAGCCGGGTACTCGTTGGCATCCTAAGTATTTGGATCGATCCAGTTCCGGGAGGGAGACAACAACACGCAAATCGCGCATTCGCAGCACGTGATCAAAACGGGGGATCAGGGGGATCACCGCGCCGACTTAAAAAGGCGCAAACCAGCAAGGGGAATGAAGGAATGAGTTACCTGCCACACGTGTCACCACGCAAGCCGTTGTACGCCGCACTCGCCTTGGCAATTTTGTCATTGAGCGGCGGCCTGGGAATTCCCGCCGTTGCCGTTGGCGCACAAACCTCTTCGTCCGACGCAACCGCAACGACATCGACCGCGCCACCGCCACAAACATCCGATAACACAAAGACGAAAAAGGCCGACAAAACCAAGAACGGGGACGCAACCAATCCCACCACTTTGCAAACCGTCGTCGTCTCGAGCTTCCGCCAGTCGATCGACGAGAACATGCAGGATAAACGCGATTCCAATTCCATCGTCGAAGTGATCAACGCGCAGAACATTGCGCAGTTTCCTGCCAAGAACATTGCCGACGCCCTGGCACACGTGCCCGGCGTGGTCATCACGCGCGAGTCCGGCGAGGGCAAAACCGTCAGCATTCGTGGCTTGGCGCCGGAGCTTACGCTGACCGAATTGAACGGCAATTACGTGGCCTCGGCCGATACCTCGGCCGGTCTGTCGCGCTCGTTCAACTACACGCTGATACCGGCCAACATGTTTTCGGACATCAAGCTGTATAAAAGTCTGGAAGCGCGCCTGGACGAAGGCGGCATCGGCGGCAACGTGGACCTGCACACGCGCCGTCCGCTGGAAATGAAAGCCAATGACGGTTTCATCTCCCTCAATGGCGC
>Ga0055535_1000877_pt1 | contig 21028 bp, 17 predicted proteins | sample Araplaol_mTSA_r2_FD_54992 | JGI IMG/M metagenome (GOLD analysis project Ga0055535, IMG submission 54992) | Arabidopsis root microbial communities from North Carolina, USA - plate scrape CL_Col_mTSA_r2 | ecosystem: Host-associated > Plants > Roots > Endosphere | place: USA: North Carolina... | reverse complement strand
TCCACCGCCGTCATCGGCCTCATCGTCACCGCGACGGATGCCGACGCGAACGTCTTTCCGCTGGATACGCCGGTCTTGCTCACGCAAGCCAAGAACGGCATCGCCTCGGCGGGCATCAAGGGCACGCTCGCCAAAGCCCTGCAGGACATCGACAACCAGGTGCGCTGCCCGGTGATCGTCGTGCGCGTGGCGGAAGGCGTGGACGATGCCGCGACTACGGCCAACGTGATCGGCGCCGTCAACGATCAAGGCCGCTACACAGGCTCGAAAGCCTTGCTCACCGCCGAACAGCGTGTGGGCCTGCGTCCGCGCCTAATTGGCGCACCGGGTCTGGACACCGAAGACGTCGCGCAGGAACTCGCCATCGTGACTAAGAAGCTGAGCGCGTTCGCTTACGTGGCCTGCCATGGCTGTAAGACGATTTCTGACGCCCTTGCCTACCGCAAGAAGTTCAGCGCGCGCGAGCTGATGCTGATCTGGCCGGACTTCCAGCACTTCGACATCACGACGAAGACCACGATGTCGGCGATGACGATTGCCATCGCGTTGGGCTTGCGCGCATCCATCGACCAGACCACCGGCTGGCACAAGGTGATTTCCAACGTGCCCGTGAATGGCGTGACAGGCATCAGCGCCGACGTGTACTTCGACTACCTCACCGAAGGCACCGACGCAGATATCTTGAACGAAGGGGGCATCACCACGCTGATCAACCGCAACGGCTTCCGCTTCTGGGGCTCGCGTACCTGCGACGACGGCGAGTTCATCTTCGAGAACTACACGCGCAGCGCGCAGATTGTCGCGGCCACCATTGGCGAGGGCGTGTTCGAGTACAGCGACAAGCCGATGCACGCGAGCCTGGTGCGCGACTTGATCGAAACGATCAACGCGAAGCTACGTGACCTGGTGCGCCAGGGTTTTCTGCTCGGCGCACGTTGCTGGTTTGATCCCAGCCTCAACGACAATAGCAATGTGAAGGTGGGCAAGCTGAAACTGTCCTACGACTTCACGCCGGTACCGCCGATGGAAGACCTGACGCTACGGCAGACCTTCACCGATACGTACATCGCGGACCTCATGACCGCGATCACTGCCACCAACAACGCCTAAAACTTGCCGGCGGTGAGTACCGCCGGCAAGTCCCCGGCTTCCCCATTACGAATTCGAGGATAGCACCATGGGTTTGCCCCGAAAGCTCAAAAATTTCGACACCTTCCAGAACGGCGAATCGTTCATCGGCCAAGTGAACAGCCTCACGTTGCCCAAGCTCGCGCGCAAAATGGACGAGATCCGCCCTGGCGGCTTGGATACGTCCATCAAGGTGGACATGGGCGGCGAGGCATTGGAATTGTCGTTCGCCGCCGCCGGCTATTTGCGTAGTGCGTTGCGCCAGTTTGGCGCCACCTCCGTGGGCGCAGTGCAGTTGCGCTGGGCCGGTGCCTACCAGGCCGAGGACACCGGTTTCTACCAGGCCGTGGAAATCGTCGGACGCGGCCGTTACAGCGAAATCGACCGTGGCGATGCCAAGACCGGCGAATCCTCCGAAACCAAGTTCACCATGCCGCTGGTCTATTACAAGGAAACCGTCGACGGCATGGTGCTGTTCGAGATCGACGTGCTCAACCACGTCTTCGTCGTCGATGGCATCGACATCCTCGCCGCGCAGCGCGCCGCGATGGGCCACTGGTAAGCCCTTCCCTTCACGACGGCACCTTCGGGTGCAGCGTCTCCCTGTTGCAAGGATTTCCGTCATGACCGAACGCAAGACCGCCGCCACCATTCCGCTGGAAGAACCCATCGAACGCGGCACGCAGACCATCACGCACGTCACCGTGCGCAAACCCAAGTCCGGCGAACTGCGCGGCACGCAGTTGGTGAACCTGCTGCACATGGACGTCGCCGCGCTGGAAACCGTCCTGCCGCGCATCACGCAGCCCACGCTCACCAAGGCGGAGGTGGCGAACCTCGATCCGGCGGACCTCACGCAATTTGGTGTGGAGGTGTCTGGTTTTTTGTTGACGAGAGCGAACCGCGAGGGCTTCCCGCCCGCGTAGAGGATGCGATGGCCGATATCGCGGTGGTGTTCCACTGGGCACCACCGGTGATGGATGCGATGGACGTGACGGAACTGATGGACTGGCGCGAGCAGGCGCGCCTTCGCAACGGTGTGGAGGACTGATGGATTTAAAGCTCAGCGTGCTGCTCAGTGCGATCGATCGCGCCACTGCGCCGTTGCGGGCCATTGCCGGCAGTTCGTCCAACACCTCCAAGGCGCTGCGCGAAACACGCCAGCGCCTGAAGGAACTGGAGAAGGCGCAGGCGGAACTGAAGGGCTTTCGCGACCTGAAGGCCGGTACACAGCAGCTAGCCATCCAGATGAACGCGGCACGCGCGCGCGCCACGGAACTCGGCAAAGCGATCGCCGGCACGACCGCACCGACCCGCGCACAGCGGCGCGAATTCGACGCGGCGAAGCGCCAAGCTGAAACACTCAGCCGTCAATACGTGACACAGACACGGCGCTTACAGCAGATGCGCGAAGGGCTCGCTGCCGCGGGCATTCATACGCGCAACCTGGTGCAGCAGGAGCGGCAGTTGCGCGACGCCGTCGCCGCGTCCACCAAACAGATGGAGGCACAGCAGCAGCGACTGAAGCAGCTCAGCCAGCAACAGCAACGCATGGGTGCAGCGCGCGAAGCCATGATACGGACCCAAGCCATGGGCACGCACATGGCGGTGGGCGGTGCCGCGGCGATGGTGACCGGCCAGCATGTGCTCGGTGCGCTGAGTCCCGCCATGCAGGAAGCCAAGGCGTTCCAGACGCAGGTCGCGCAGTTGCGCGCGATGGGCGTCGGCGATGCGACGGTGACCGACGCCGTGAAGTTCGCGCGCGGCATGGACATCATGGGCACCAGTGCCACGGAGAACTTGAAGCTCCTAAAAGAGAGCTACGGCGTGCTGCGTGACATGCACGAATCCGAACAGGTCGCGCCCTATCTCGCGCGCATGAAGTTCGGCATCGAAACCGTGATGGCCAACGGGGGCCACGGTGACGGTCACGGCACCAATGCCGAAGCGATGTTCATGGATCTTTTGAAGGTCGCGGAACTCCGCGGTGCCGCGAAAGATCCCGCACGGCTGAAACAGGTGCTCGACTTCGCCACACAGGCCTATGTCGCCTCCGGTGGCCTGGTGAAGCCGGAAGACCTGCTCAACATGATCAAGACCGGTGGCATCGCGGCGAAGCAGCTCGATGACACCCCCTTCTTCTTCGGCATGCTGCACACCATGCAGGAAATGGGCGGCCACCGTGCCGGCACCGGACTTGCCACCGCGTATCAGAACTGGGCCGCGGGTCGCACCACGCAGCAGTCGGCCGAAGAATTGGTGCAGCTCGGATTGATCAAATCCGGCGCCGTGAAATACGGCAAGACCGGCCACGTCACCAAGCTGCTACCTGATGCGCTCAAGGAGGGCGACCTCTATCGCACGAACCCGTTTGAGTTCTTGATGACGCGCGTCGTGCCGCGCCTCAACCCAGACGGCAAGCTCAGCGACCAACAGGTGATCAGCAAGATCAATGCGCTGTTCTCCGGCCGCAAGGGCGGTGACTTGTTTGCCTCGCTCTATCTGGAGCGCGCGAACATTGCGAAGCATCTGGCCGCTGCACCGAAAGCCTACGGCGTGAATGCGCTGTATGACGAAGCCAAGCAAACTGCCGCGGGTCAGGAAGCCGAACTGCTCGCGCGGAAGTCCGATCTCTACCGCGAACTCGGCACGCAGTTGCTGCCCGTCTACGTATCCGGCCTGCAAAAACTCACCAGCGCCGTGCGCCATCTCACTGGGTGGAATCAAAACCATCCGATGCTCGCCAAGGGCATCCTGATCGTCGCCGGAAGCCTTGGCGTGCTGATGACGGTCATCGGCGGTTTGATGGTGGGTTTAGGCGGCTTGGTCGGCCAGTTCGCGCTGCTGCGCTTTCTGCTGCGTATGGACGGACTGACGCTCGGCGGTGGTGGCGGTGCGGGACTCGCACGCCTGTTTCCGCTACTCATCAGCGGCGCGCGCGCCACGGCGGTGGCGGTGCTGGGTTTAAGCGCACCGATGCTGGCGTTGATCGCGCTGATCACGATCGCCGCGATGGTGGTCACCAAATACTGGGGACCGATTCGTGCGTGGCTGGAAGGTGTGGGCCAAGGCATCGCGCAAACGGTGGGACCGGCGTTCCAACGTCTCGGCGCGGTGCTGTACGACGTGTTTGCCCCGTTGGGGTCGATGCTCGCCACGATCTGGGGCTGGCTCTCGCAGCTTTGGCAGCCGTTCGAAGCGACGAGCCAGCAGCTCGATGCGGCACGGCAAAACGGTGTCGCGTTCGGCACGCTCGTCGGCGGTGCCATCGCGGGTGTCATCGATGCGATCACGCTGGCCGTGCGCGCCTTCGTCTGGCTGGGCGAAGCGATGGGCACAGCCGCTGGCTGGGCAGTCACACACTGGGAACCGGTCAAGGGGTGGTTTGTCGACATGTGGCAAACCATCGAAAACGCGGCACGCAAAACGCTGGACTGGATCGCCGACAAGTTGCAAGGCGTGCGCGATCTGATCGCACGCATTCGTAGCTTCGGCAACAGCCCGGCACCGGCCGGTGGCGTACCGATTGAATGGATCATGCCCGGCGACCGCGAACGCGCACGCCAAGTCGCCGAAACGATCGGACGCACGCCTATGTCTGGGCAACCAGGCACCACGGGCCAGGGCGCGATCAACACCGCGAGTCCGATGGGCACACGCACTGCTGCCGGCAACACGTACCAGGTGCACATCGATGCACGCGGCGCGGAACCGTCGCAGGTGAAGCGCGCGGTGCAGGACGCGCTCAACGATCACGCGCGGGCACAGCGCGCGCGGACGAATTCCCGTTATGTGGACGAGGGCTGACATGCTCGGTTATACCCTGATGGCCTTCGGGCCGTTTGCGTTCGGCATGCAAACCGCCGCGTATGACGAACTGCGCCGGCAAATGCAGTTCAAGCACGGCGCCGCCGTGCGTGTGGGCGAACGCGACAACTACCAGTACCTCGGTGCGGGCGAGGAAATCGTCACATTGAGCGGCACGGTGGCGCCCGGCATCACCGGCACGCTGGCATCCATCACGCAATTGGAGAACATGGGATTGGGTGGTCAGGCGTATGTACTGGTGGACGGCGCCGGCTACGTGTATGGCGTCTATTTCATCCAGAGTTTGGAGACCACGCAGCGCCACCTCTTTGCCGATGGCACGCCGCGCCGCGTCGATTTTGCGCTGACGCTCTGTCGCTCAGACAACCTGCCTGCCGATGAACCGGCCAACACGGGAACGCGTGGATGATCCGCGAACGTAGCGCGATCGTGCGCCCGGTCTTCAAGGTGGTGGTCGGTGGCACCGACGTCACGCGCCGCCTGGAATCGCATCTCAGCAGCATGACCTTGATCGCCTGTCGTGAGGATCACGCGGATCAACTTGAGATGGAATTTGAGGACACCGCAGGACGCATCGCGATGCCGCGCAAAGGCGTGAGCATCGAGGTGTCGTTGGGCTTCGACACCGGCGGCATGTGCCTGCAGGGCTCTTACATCGTGGATGAAGTGGAGCACCGTGGTGCACCGGACACCATCACTGTGCGGGCCCGCAGCGCGCGCGTATCCGGGCCGCTAGCCGTGCGCAAGGAGCGCAGTTGGAGCGACACTACGGTGGGCCACATCGTCAGCGTCATCGCGGGCGAGCATGGCCTCACGCCGCGCGTATCCGACAAGCTCGCGAGCGAGCCCGTCTCGCAGCTCGATCAGACCGAAAGCGACATGGCGCTGCTACGTCGTCTTGGAAAGCACTGGGATGCCGTGGCGACGGTGAAGAACGGCTGCCTGGTGTTTGCACCCATTGGCGAAGCGAAGACGGCCGGCGGTACGTCGCTACCGACCGTCACCCTACGGCGAAGCCATGGCGATCGGCATCATTTTCAAGAGATCGACCGCAGCGCCTATACCGGCGTGCGGGCCCGCTGGTATGACATGAACGGTGCGCGCGGCCACCTGGCGCTTGCCGGCAAGAATGGGCATGTCAAAATCCTGCGCGGCGATTTCCCAGCCGAAGCGGACGCGAAGCGGGCAGCTGAAGCCGAACTGGCGCGCGTGAAACGTGGGGCGGCAACGTTCACGCTGGATCTGGCCATCGGCCGCCCGGACATCTTTCCTGAAATGCCAGTGAAGCTAGCAGGATGGCCAGATGCCATCATCGCTTACGAATGGATTGTCGCCAAGACCACACACAAGCTCGACGGCAACGGTGGTTATCTCACTTCGTTGGAATTGGAAAATAAATCAGCGTCAAGCGATCACACTGTGCCAGATGAAGACGACGACGCCACTCTATCGACTCAGTAAACACGGGCAACTAATCAGCACAATCTAGAACATTGATTGCTATGGTGACGATGTCAGCAGCATATAGACCACTTTCGATCAACGAATGAGAAGAACGTGATCTTCAAGTTCGAAGCATTCCAGATCGCCCTTTCATCTAATGTTCTCTTGCCAACTTTCGAGCGACGCTGACGTGATTCTCAAGCGCCTCAACGTCCACTGATCGCCATCCTTTGTCATAACAGATTCGCTGCAATCGTGTGGCGATCATGAGCGTGGCCCTTAAAAGTTTTACAGCAGAAGCTCGACACTGAAACTGCATCTGCGCGGAACCCGCTAGACACTGTATTTGGCACTCGTCACCAGCTTCTCTCCGGACTGACAACCAAAATGGCCCCTCCATAAAGCGGAGCTCGACCTCTTCTGTCCGACCCTCTACTAAACCAATGAGCGCCGTAAGCCACCAATCAACGATTACGACCACCGCATCATTCCACTCTCTCTCCGGAAACTGAAATACTCCGAAGTCAAAAAATACTATTCCGGTTATCAGACCGCGACCTGTGAAATCAATTGACTCCTCAATCAGTTCAACCTGAAGCTCTTGCATAGATGTTACCTGCTTGTTGGGTATGCTGTTTCAATCGTTCGCGTGTCTGTATTGACCCACATCTCTATCTGTGTGCCACCAGACTCACCGCGAACAAGCACCCTATTTCCCTGGCTGGCAACTCGTTCGCTATATCGGTACGCTTGACGCACCGCGTTCTGTACCTGATTGACGGACATACTCTCCGAAAACAGAGTCTTTAGGGAACTAACTCGAGAGCCTCCTATCATATGACCAGACGCGATGTGCTCCATGTCGATGGCGATACGTCGCCAACCAGGTAAATTAATTGGCTTAAGTACCTTCGCTGCACCTACCTCCAGCCCATCCTCTGGTATAACGGCCAGGCCGGCGAATATCCAATCGCTGGTACTACAGCCCTGACCAGCAGCGCAAGCTCCGAGTGAAGCTCCAGGTATCGCATCAGCCACAGGCGCGGCAGTCGCTGCTGCGTCAGATATACCTTCATTTACTGCGCTATTCATGGCGGTAGCGGCGGCCTGGGCCTGCTGGGTGATCATCCCCCCACTGGACGCTGTATTCGCATCGCCAAAAGCTCCGCTAGCAACCCTACTGAAGTCGTCCGAAATTTGGCGCATCATCCTGCACATTGGACCACCACAGTCGTCCTCCATGCCGGTAGGGTCCATGCCCATAATCGGGTTGTTATTGACGTATGCGTATCGATTGAAGTTGAACGCATCGCCTGCCGATGGTTTGACAGGATCTGTGCTCAAAAAATGCCCCGTCACTGGGTCGTAGTACCTCGCCTGCATGTAAACGAGATTCGTCTCCGGGTCGTTCACATGCCCGGTATACCCAGGACCTTTGGGGGTAGAGCCAGGCGTCGACGTACCTTGCGGCGCATAGGTTCCATAAGGCGTGTACTCAAACGTCGCCGTAATGTTGCCGCTTGCATCCGCTTCTGCGAGCGGCGTTCCCTGCGGATCAGTGTAGACATAAGTTACCGTTCCGCCTGTCTGCGCAAGCGCATGCGTACCCACTACGAGCAAACTCAGTGCCAACCAACGGAGCAAAGCCCCTATAGAACTTCGTATTTGCCGCCTCTTATGCATATCCATGGTGTAACGTCCTTAATCGTCAATTTGCGACGAATGATCGACTAGCACTGACCGATCGGCGTATTGTCTGGGCCTCATGCAGGGTGCTTTAGCAACAGCTTGAGACCGACGACAACCGTTCGTCACCGAGGTTAGTCATTGCTCCACGGCGAACACCCTGCGCTATTGCATGCTTCCACGTTGAAGGAGCGCAAGGCGCCGTAGGCGTAACTGCCGGACCAGCTTGTGTTGGTCCCCGAATACACCTGCGTATCGGTGGCGCCGTTAACTTCCCGCACCACGTAATACGTTGCATTGGGCACTGCTGCCCAGGTAACCGTTGCGAATATGAACTTGCCTGTAGAACTTTGTTTCACTGTGACTGTAGGCGTTGCGGGAACCAGTGAAACCGTCTCAGTGATTTGGTTGCTCCATCCACTGCAACCGCCCGCATCGCAGGCATTGACCATATAGATATAGCTCCCGGCACTCTGGCCGCTTACGCTCCAACTCGTCGCACCATTGGACTGCACGGCAGTCCATGAAGACCCGCCATTAGTGCTTTGCATGAGGGTGTAGCTAGTCGCTGTGGCGACCGCAGTCCAGCTCAACGAATAACTACCGGTACTCGACCCGCCACCGCTCAGTGATGGCGCCGAAGATGGTGGGTAGTTCACCGTAACGGTATTGGTCCCGCTCCACGGTCCACATTGATTTCCGTTACAAGCCTGGACGCGATAACCATAGGTCCCGTTGCCTTCGCCACTGGCACTCCAGCTCGTAGCGCTCGTTGCTTGAATAGTGCTCCAGCTACCGCCATTGACTTGCTGCTGCAAATTGTAGGTCGTGGCTGTTGCGACACTGGTCCAGCTCACGGTGTAAGGGCTGAAGTTGACCACGCCTGAGGGTGTACTCAAGCTCGGCGCGCTGGCAGGTGGAAGTGTGACCACCATGGGACCCGCCGATACCCACGTAGTACATACGGTCGCACCCCCTGTGGCATTGCAAGCATCCAACTGGAATGTATAGCTACCGTTACCCAAGTTCGACAGAACGGTGCTCGTATTGGATCCACTGTAAACCGTGACCCAGACGGGAGTTCCACTCGTAGAATTCTTTTGGAGCGTATACGTGGTCACAGGCGATGAAGCCGTCCAGTTAATGGTTTGCGTACCGGTATTGTTTGTTGATGGCACCGAAAAAGTAGGTAATGGGGTTGGCGTTACGCCATAGTTGGTATTCACGGTTACAGCATTGGACGTGGTGCTCCAACCTGCTGCGTTGCCTCCATTGAGGGCAGCTTCTACTCGGTAGGTATAGCTCCCCGACGTCGTACCAGGACGACTGACCGAGGTTGCCAGCGTGGAGGCAACGGTATTCCAAGCGCCGCCATTGAATGATTCCTGCAACGTGTAAACGACACTGTTGCCCGCTGAAGCCGTCCAACTAACAAGATACGTTCCATTGACGATGCCGCTAGGCACCGTGATAACGGGAATCGTCGGCAAGACTTGCAGCGAGGGTGCTGATGTCCAAGGACCGCATACACCGCCCTCACACGCTTGAACCTGATAGGTGTATTGACCTGCAGCGAGTCCGGTCACAGACAGACTCGTCGCATTTCCGCCATTGACTGCTGTGGTTTGAACGCCGTTGCTGACGTTGTAGCTCGTGGCACCTGCCACGACGGTCCAGCTTACCGTGAAGGTGCCTGTATTGACGTAGCTGCTCAGGCTGACCGAGCTCGGGCTGCCCGGCTGCGGCATTACGTGCTTAGCGATGAGCTTGGTGCCAAGGTAAATGTAGTTCGTTCCCGTCGCCGACGCCGGATCGAACTCATACATCAGTTGGCCGCCATGATCGTAGAAGTAATACGCGGTCACACCTCCATTGGCCGCCGTTTTGGCGATACGCCGGCCTTTGGCGTCATAGGCGTAGCCCCCTACCCCAGATACTTGCAGCAGCTGATCTTCCGCGTCGAAGGTGTAATTCGTGGTGGTGCCGCCGCTGCTTAGGCTGTTACGGTTTCCCTGCGGATCGTAACCGTAAACAGTAATGGTGTTAGCACCCTCCGACACACTCGTAAGCTGATTATTTGCATTGTAGTTGAGCGTGAGTGTGTTGCCACCTGTCAATCGGCTGCGCAGGTTGTTGAGTGCGTCGTAGGTGTAGGTCTCTGTGCCATACAGCCCGTTCGCCGTTGCATTGGTGAGGCGATTGAGCGCGTCGTACGCGAATGATTTGGTACGGGCATTGTTAACGAGGTCATTGACATTCGTGATGTTACCGTTTGCGTCGTAAACGAAGTCCTCGCTAAGGTTCAAGGCGCTCCCCACGCCGTAGCTGAAATTATTCAGCAGTTGGCGACTGTTCTGTTGAGCGACGTAGCTTGCACCGTTGCCGTAGTTGAATCCTGCTACCTGATTATTCGGGAAGTAGGTGATACCGCTTGCATAACCACCCACTTGCGTCGCGCGCCCTCGTTCGTCCGGCTTATAGGCCACTCCTTCACTACTGCCGTTGTAGGACGGGTAGCCAATCGCTGCGAGATGCCCCCAATCATCGTAGCTGTATGCCATCGCCCAGGCATGACCCGGCACGGATAGCACTTCGGTGGCGAGCATGTTTCGGGAGTTGTATGTGAAGCCTTGCGAACCGATTCCCGACGTTGCGGTTGCAACGTTGCCACGCGGATCATAGGTGTAGGTAGTTTGTTGAGTGCCGGTAGGTGGCGTGATGGTCAATACGCGATTCATGGCATCGTACGTACGCGTTGTTTGCGCCGCACTGGAAACATCGCCCTGGCCACAGGTCCCATCGGTGATGATTTGTCCCTGCGCACTCCATGCGAGGTTGTTTGCCGCGTCATACGCCATCACTTCACTACCACTCTCCGGTTCAGTCATGCGGCACAAGCGGTGATAGGCGTCATACATCAGCATTTTGCTAACACTGTCGTTCTCACTGCCGTAGGCACCTGACTGTGTAATGGAGGCCGGGTTGCCATAAATGTCCCGTACGATCGACTGGCTGACACCACCCGGTGCGTTGACCTGAATCGGATCCTTATAGCTAGGTTCGTCGAAGACCTGATAGTAGGCCGTCGTAACATTGCCTTTCGGGTCCGTGACTTGCTTGCCGGCACCCGACAGATAGGCTGTACTCGTTGTTAGCGGACCTAGCTCGCTGTCTTCCTGGCGCTGAGTTTCGCGCCCCAGCGCATCGTGGACATGATGGACTCCAGTAGTGATAGTACTGATGTCCGGTGTACCGCTGACGGGATAAGAATTAAAGGTAACTGCACCTGTCCAGTCATAAGTCGTCGCCGTACTTACGTCGGTATTTAGTAGCCCACTAAGTGCAGTGTCATGCAGTATCGGGCGTAGCAAGGCGTCAAAATAAGTGGTCTCATCGCCATTTCCGTTGGTAGTGATCCGATCCCAATGCCCTGCTGCAATGCCGCGCTCAGCAGTGGTCACAAACTTGTAGTTAAAAAAGTCAGCATTCCATGCTGCCGAACCGTCTTTTGGGTAGATAATAAAGCTGATACGACCGATGGGATCGTAGTTGTATTGCGTGGTAAAGCCAGCTTGATCAGTGACTGAGCTGATTTCTCCCAAATCATCCACCACTAGCGTCTGGCTGGTGCTGTCCGGATAACTGATCGACTGCGGAATACCACGGTAATAATTGCTTAGATTGGTGGTGTGGTTGTTGCCGTCGGTAAAGCTCGCCAATTGTCCGGCGCTGTTATAGGTGTAGCTCATCATGAACTCACCGAAGCGCGCGCGCGATTGCAGCAAGTCCTGACCGTTGTAGGAGTTGCTCGATTCCGTCTCGCCGGTTGTGACGTTGGTGGCCGTTTGCGGCAGGCCCAGCACCCACAGGTTCGTATCGTTGAGATAGGCCGTGGTCTCTTCGATCGAGGACTGCCCGGCGATGTCGTTGTAACGTTTGACATCGGTAGGCTGCGCGTAAGCGTTGAAGGCCATCGCTTGCCAGGTGTAGTTCTGGCCATCCTGAGTGGTTGTGCGCTGGCTCAGCGGGGCCAATTGCTCTGATTGAAAGTAATTGCCGCGATAGACCAGATCGATACCGTAGACACTTGGCCACGGTCCGCCGGACGCGTTGGCGTAGGTGTTGACGACGGAACGCACCAAGGTGCCACCATAGGCGCCGCTGTACGTGTCAGCGCGAAGCAGTTGCCCTTCCGTCGCGTCGAAGCGGTTGCTATACGTGTACCGCGTGTCATTACCATTGGGATCGGTGACGTCGGTATAAACGGTCGTTGCGCAGGTGCCGCTCGTTGCACAAGCATCGCTAGCGAAACTCGGATTCGCAGGCGAGTAGCTATAGGTCCAGGTCTGCGTGGGCATACCCGGGCCCGAAAGCACTTCACTCGTAATGGCATCCTGAACATACCACTCCGGATAGAGGGATATAGGGTGTGAACCGTTTAAATCTCCGTAACACCATTGCGGGGTGTACGAACGGCCGCTTAGTTTCAGCGCGACGCCAAATGTGCCGGTAAGTCCAGAGGGCGCGGTTATGGTGGCAAAAGTCGTCCCTGAAAGGGTGCCAGGCGTCGTCGGGGTCGTGAAGTCGCCGACCTGCGGCATCAGGTTGAGCGAGCAGTTACTGTTCCTAAAATATAAATTCTCCTGCCCACTACCCAGTTGATAGGCCCAGGCACTGCCATCAGGTAACTGGACTCCAGTCAATTCGCCGTTCGTATAGCTGTAAGTCCACGTACGCGAGGCGACATTCGTTGCCTTGGCTGTAATCGTTTGAATGAGATACGAGCCTGACACATATGTGACATCCACCTCGCGCCCATCGCTAGCCGTAATGCTAGAGAGATAGCCCGTAGTGGGGTCGTAGTTATAGGTCAGCGTATTGCCAAAACGATCCTGGATCTGCGTGACATACATAAATGCGTCTTCGCGGTACAGGACGCCCAGGCCACCTGGCCCGGCCACCATGGGCGTAACGGCCTTTGTAGTGACAGTACTTTTTGCCGCGACAGCGCTTTGTGCCGAAGAAGTGCTCGAGGTCGCGATGTGCGTACCGTCAGGAGGGAGCGCACCACCCGCACCGACGATTGGGAAATACGGGCGATAGAGAAGGTGAGCGAAGGTATAACGGGTCCCATCGGGTGCAATGGCAAGAAACCCTTCTCCACCATCGCTCGCGGTCACACCACAGGTGACCATCCAGTTGTTCTTCGTGACAATGTTAAAGCTCAGCCCACTGATGCTCGGCGAAAGAGTATTCGCACTGTAGCGGGGCATCAGCTGCTGCTTACCTTCGCCTGGCACCAACAGGTTGTAGCCAAACCACCATTCATCCGGCACCCACCCCCCATCACTGAGAGTGGACGCGATGCCTGGTGGCTCATTAAAAGTCGTGCAACGGTTGGTTGTTCCTGCAGTAGGGGTAGTCCCTCCGAGACCTGTCTGCCATACGGCCGTCGTCGGGAGACCAGTAGTCCCTACAAGCGTTTCGATACGGGGGACATCCAGTTCCCAGCTACCGAGCGGGAGTTGCGGCCCCGCAGATGTTTGCGGAACCCACTCAAAGGCTTGAAAAGATCGGCCTATCGTGATGGTCGGACCATTGCCACGCAGGGTCACGTCCGTAACGTTGAACGAAAGACTGCCGTCGTACGGGTTGATATTTTCGCCAAACGGATGCTCACCCAAGGGAGCGATATTTTGATCGACCTTGATCAGCTTCTGGTATTCCTGATCCGGGGTCGCCGACGTGGACTGGGCATGGCACGAACCGGCAAGCACCAACAACGCGACCGCCCACAGGCAGCTCCTTTGCCAACGTGCACGCATCAGATTGCCCCCTTCGACCCGCGCATTGCGCGCAAACAAGTTCTCACCCATAACTAGCCTGGCCCAAGCCTTGGCGCTCACCATCTCCTGATCCCCTTTGTCCCCTGGGTCTTGCGGATGCGCATCGATGACCGTCATGCGCGACGCATAATTCCCCCATTAAATTTGTTTCAGAGGGACGGAGACAAGCGGTAAAGGACGACACGTGCTGTAGGAATCTACCTACATACGTCGCAATTTTTTGCTACTTCAGATAGACGTCTAAATGCGGCGTCTAAATCGACATGCGTTCGGATATAAGCGCAACGCATCGCCGCTGTTTGCAACGGACGCTACTTGCAGCTTTCCGTTATCCCTTCGATGGCTTGGATTTTGGAGACGACTCCCCACCAGCTCGCCTCAATCGCCCGACGGCTGTGTGACGAGCCAATCTCCATACTCCGGCACGGCCCGCTTGAACTGCTGCTCCAGCCAGATCATCTCGTCCTGTGTACGGTTGACGTACCACCAATACACAAATTGCGACAGGCGATCGGCCGCCGGGCGCGGGTTAGACGATTCGTGCGCGAGAGCTGTTTCCGCGGGCGGCGTTCCCGTCGCGCCCAATCGCATGTCGCCGATGCCAAAGATGAGCCAGTCCAGCGAGATGCCTTTTTTCAGGGCAATCTCAACGCAAAGGGCGTACGGCGGACTGTTTCGCTGGCGCCAGTTGCTCGGCGCGCTGATGCCTAAATTGAGCTCAACGGCCAGCGCAGAATCGGTCTTAACCCCATAGACCTGACGCATGCGCCGGATGATGTCTTCGGCTTCCATGGATGGTTCCCCAACACGCCCTGTGGAATCCCCTGTCGCAATCTCTTGCGTTTCCACAATACGTGTAATATCGTTCGACTTGTGTAACAGATCGGCATCGTAACCCATCGCCATGAAGAACTCTCCTGGTTGTCGCCCGCGGATTTATGCGCCTCGCGGCATAACAAAACGAAAGCGTGTGCCGATCGGTCTCGATCCCGAGCAGCTAGCGCGGTGCAAAGTGCTGGACGAGGCCGAGAACAAGACCGATTCCGCCTACGTGCTTGAGGTGTATCTCGAAGGCCAGGCACATCGGCACCAACGCCGGACCACCCTCGGTGGTCTGGAGGCTAAGTAAGCGTAGACGCGGTGTATGAGGACTAAACGACTATGACGACGCCCCGCAATACCATCGCTTGCCCGCACTGCCAGTCGCACATGCGCACGATCACGTCGCGGCAACTGAGCCCCTTGGTGCGTGAAATCTATTTCGACTGCTTGAATGTCGATTGCAGCCATCGCTGCGTGGCCCAGCTCGGCATCGTGCGGACGTTGGTACCGAGCCTCATGCCCGACGCCCAGGTGTCACTGCCGATCGTGCAGCGGCGCGCTAACGACATCGTCATGCCTTCGGCCACACCGCTGGCCAAAGGCGATACGACCGCCACACCCACAGCCGAGGGTACCGGACGTCCTCCTTACGCACCGATGGTGCTCAACTGACCGCAGGGGTTTTCTTATGTCGCTCTCCCACACGCTGCCCCACGATCAAACCCACGCGGCCATGCTGATCCACAGCGCTACACGGTTCATCGTGACGCATCAGGCCGAGCATTTGGATAGCGAACAACTGATCAAGCGCTGCTGCGCGCACTTGATGGTCACCACGGGCATTACCGAGCACGCGGCGCAGCACTACGCGATGCACGCATTGGCCGAATTGCAGGCTAAACACGTGCCCGCCTATTTCGATATCAGCCACAGTACGTCCTACGTCGTGCGCGTGGTTGATCCGACCACCGGTCATGCCTACGCGCTGACGGCCAGTGATGTGCTGCAAGTGGCCACGCTGCATCACGGCAACGACCACGACGATACGGCGCACGCCACCCAGCAATGCGGACGGCGTGCCGGCTGAGCTAGCCGCAGCGTCCTAACACTTCTCTTTTCCTTCTTCTCACCGGCTGCGTCGCGCAGCCGGCACGGACTCGGCTTGCCTGATGACTAAGCACATGTGCGAACCAGCGTTGACACGTCGCCCGCCACGGAGGGATGCTTCCGCCGTCGCCGCAAAATCGGCGACCGGGTTTAGCAGCCCGATCAGCCAAAGGCGCGCAAGCGCCCATCGATCGATGCGAGCGCTTTTTTTGCGTCCGCAGTCGGCGCACGCTTGCACGCTACGCGCACCGCTTTATGGCGGGCGGCGCGGGGGAGCCTTCGGGCTCGCCGGTCTCCTTTGGCGCCGGTCTGCTAACCCCGCGTCGTCCGTCTCCTTGTTTAGCAGCGGGGTGACGGGCTTAACCAGCCTTAGGAAGCCCCCGATGTCTGCACTCCCCTGTGCCGCATGTGCTTGCCTGCGCGTTACGCAAGCCATCCGTCGGCAACGCGTCAAAACTTCTTTTTCGGAACTGCACCTCGCCAACAATGCATTGCTTGCGGCGGCATCCGGCCTGTCTGCCGCACTCAAGCACGGCATGGTCAGCCCCAGCGATGTGTACGAACTGCTGCGCGTCATCCATGTCCGCCTAAAACAAACCATCACCGATGCCGAGCGCGCCGTGCTGAGCCAGGACGGTGCGGCATGAGTGCGCTCACGCGTTCGTGCCGGGATTGCACGTTCCATGTCTCGCCCGCGGAGTTGGGCGATCGCTTCCATCTGTGTACGTTGCCGCCCGATTGCGCACCACCGGCAATACGTGACATGGACGGTGATGGGGACCACGGCGATGGTGAAGGACGTATCTATCTCGGCACGAGTTGCCATGTGATGCGCCGCCGGGGCGCGGCCTGCGGTCCGCACGCTGCGCTTTGGTGCTGCGTCCAGACGCCTACGTGCTCCGCGTCGTCAGCCGCAGAGGGAGCCGACGCATGAGTGCACCGCGTTACGTCATGAGCACGGAATTGCTCGCCGATATCACCCGAGAGTTGACCCACCAGTTTGGTTTCAAGGCCAGGAAAGATTACCTGCGCGGCGGGAAGTGTCCCGATTGCGGCAAGCCGGAGCTGTACGCCAATGCCAGCGCGCCGTGGGTGATTCGCTGCGGTCGATTGAAAAACTGCGGCTACGAAGCGTCCGTCAAAGACCTCTTTCCTGATCTGTTCGAAGACTGGTCCGAGCGCTACAAGAAAACCGAGGACGCCCCGTATGCAGCGGCCGATGCGTACCTGAAGAATGCGCGCGGCTTCAACCTGGCCCGCGTGCAAGGCACGTACACGCAGGAGTGGTTCAAAGATCTCGACAGCGGCGCGACGTCGGCCACGGTGCGCTTTGCATTACCCGGCGGCGGCTACTGGGAACGCCTCATCGATCGCGCGCACCGCTTCGGCAAGATGAAAGCGCGCTTTGCGCCTGGCAAGAGCTACGCCGGCGAGGTGTGGGTGCCGCCGACCGTGACCGGCGAGACCCTGGCCACCGCGAACGAACTGTGGATCGTCGAGGGTATCTTCGATGCCATCGCGCTCGGCCATCACGGCATCCACGCCGTGTCCGCCATGTCCTGCAACAACTACCCCGCCGCCTTCCTGCAGCGTATCCGCGACGCGCGCGCCACGAATCGCCCCACGCTCGTGTGGGCGCTCGACGGCGATGCTGCGGGACGCGACTACACCCAGCGGTGGGTGAAGCGCGCGCGCAAGGAGGGCTGGAAGTGCGAAGCGGCCACCATCCCGCAGGCCGGCAAGAGCAAGCAGGACTGGAACGACCTGCACCTGGCCGACAAGCTCATGCCCAACGACCTGGACGAATACCGTTACCAGGGCTCGCTGCTCATCGCGCGCAACCATGCCGACAAGGCCCGGCTCATCTACAGCCGCACCGGCATGGCGACGTTCTTCTACGACTACGCCGACCGCCTTTACTGGTTCGACCTGGACATCAAGGCGCTCGACAAGGCAATGCAGCAGTTGCAGGAGAAGGACCCGGACCAGGATGAGCAGGAACGCCGCGACCAGGCGCTGATGGAAGCCTGCGAAAACGTCGAGATCGCCAACTGCAACCCGCAGCCGCTGTACTACCAGGCCAACACCGTCACCGATGAGTCCTGGTACTACTACCGCGTGAGCTTTCCGCACGGCGGCGGTTCGGTGAAGAACACCTTCGCTGGCAGCAGCCTGGCCAGCGCGAGCGAGTTCAAGAAGCGGTTGCTAAGCATTGCGCCGGGCGCGGTGTTCACCGGCACCAGCCAGCAGCTCGACCGCATCATCCAGCGTCAGCTGTTCAACATCAAAACGGTCGAGACCATCGACTACATCGGCTACAGCAAAGAGCACGGCGTGTACGTGATGGGCGACATCGCCATCAAGGATGGCGTGGTGCATACGCTCAACGACGAGGATTACTTCGAGCTGGGCAAGCTCAACCTCAAGACCCTCAGCCAGTCGCCGCAGCTCACCTTCAATCGCGATCGGCGCGAGTATCGGGCCGACTGGCTCGACCTGGTGTGGCAGTGCTTTGGCGCCAAGGGGCTGGTCGCGCTCGCGTTTTGGTTCGGCAGCCTCTTTGCCGAGCAAATCCGCCAAGTGCAGAAAAGCTACCCGTTTCTGGAACTGGTGGGCGAGGCCGGTGCGGGTAAGTCCACGCTGATCGAATTCATGTGGAAGCTCTTCGGACGTCGTGACTACGAAGGCTTCGATCCGTCCAAGTCCACCTCGGCCGCGCGGGCGCGCAACTTCGCCCAGGTGTCCAACCTGCCGGTGGTGCTGATCGAAAGCGACCGCGACGACGACACCAAGAAGCGCTTCGATTGGGATGAACTCAAGACCGCCTACAACGGCCGTAGCGTGCGCGCGACAGGCGTCAAGAACTCGGGCAACGAAACCCGTGAGCCGCCCTTCCGCGCCACCGTGGTGATTTCGCAGAACGCGAAGGTGGAAGCCAGCGAGGCGATCATGCAGCGCATCTGCCATATCACCGTGGATCGTTCGGCGCACACCGTGCAGACGCGCGCGGCAGCACTCAAGCTGGAACAGATGCCGGTGGATGCACTCAGCCACTTCTTGCTGATGGCCACGCGCGCGGAAGCCAAGGTCATGGANACCATCCTGGCCNATGCCNCGCAGCACGAGCACGCACTGCTGGAACACNCCGGCGTCAAGACCACGCGTATTGCGAAGAACCATGGCCAAGTGCTCGCNGTGTTCGACGCGCTGTCGCATGTGATCGCGCTGACCGATGAGCAAAAAGACGCGGTGATGCATGAAGTGCAGGCCATGGCGGTGGANCGTCAAGAATCGATCAGCAGCGATCACAAGATCGTGCAGATTTTTTGGGAACGTTTCGATTATCTCGACACGTGGAATGGCGCCATGGCGACGCTCAACCACAGCCGCAATCCTCACGAGATCGCCGTCAACCTCAATCACTTCGAGCAAATCGCGGCGCACCACCGCCTGGAGGTGCCGTCGCTGTCCGATCTCAAGAAGCACCTGCGCTCGTCGCGTGCGCGCAAGTTCGTGGACCTCAAGGCCGTGAATAGCGCTGTTTGGCTCCATGACAGCACCGATGAGTCGCGTGGCCGCACCGTCAAATGCTGGGTTTTCCNGCGCGGCCCGAACGANCAGCCGACTGCATCGGCTCACAAGTAGTCAATCTAATAACCAAAAAAGGGAACAGGANCCTCATGAGCAAGAACCACCACATCGTTGATGCCGAGTTATTGCGCACGCTATCGGGCAAGCGCACGGAAGCCGCTGTGCGCAGATGGGCAAGTCGGCAAGGCATCGCTATCAAGGAAGGTGCTGATGGTCCCTGGACCACGATACANGCTGTAAATGTTTCTCTTGGAATTGAAGAAGTGCGTAATGAAGGACCCTACCGTGGNGACATCGTATGACTCGCGGTAGGAGGCGCAAACACGACCCNTCAATTCCNTCGCACATTGATCAAAAAAAGCTNCCGATAGGTTGCTATTGGGATCGACGCGACCGAGCGTGGTACACAATTCTTCAGCAGGGTAAGGCGCGGCGCAAAAATGTCGCCAAAGCGGATGCCATGCTTTCCGACCTACATCGCATCATGGAGGAACTCCGCGGCATTAACCGAAAGTCGCTGGAATGGCTCTTGAGCGAGTATCACGCAAGCCATGTGTTTAAAGANCTCTCGGACCGTACACGGGACGACTATGAGGATCAACGCGAGATCGCGTTGAAGATGCCCACGAAGCTCGGGCTATTGGGCGCNCTCGATTATGCACGGCTGGAGACTCATCACTTTCAGAAGCTGGTGGACAACTTGGCCGACGCCGGAAAGCCAAGTAAGGCGAACAGCCTTATGCGATACCTCAAGCTGGTCTATTCGTGGGGTGTGAGGCGCGGATTTATTGCTGTCAATCCGGTGAAGGGCGTGAAAGGAGCCAAAGAGCGCAAGCAGCGACGCATACCCGAGCCACCGGTGATGACTGCACTCATCCAACTAGCCTACGCTGGAGCGCAACTGAAACCTCACACCAGTGGGAGCTGCCCGCCCTACCTGTGGGCGATTGCCGACTTGGCTTATCTATGCCGTCTTCGTGGTATCGAGGTGGTCACCGCAACAGAAGAACAGGCGCTCGAGGAAGGGTTCAGAACCAATCGTCGTAAGGGTTCCCGCGACAATATCGTCGCTTGGACACCGCGATTGCGTGCGGCCTATGACTCGCTTATTGCTCATCGCGACGCCGTATGGGCAGAAAAGAAGCGGCCGATACCCATTCGTCCCAAGGATCGACCGATTGTCATTTCAGAAGATGGTGGNCCACTGAAGAAGAGTTCACTCGACTCGGCATGGCAGCGGTTGATTCAACGTGCGCTGCGGCTGCAAGTGATCACNACGGAACAGCGTTTCGCGCTGCACGACTTGAAGCGCAAGGGTGTAACTGACACGCCTGGAACGCGTGCAGACAAGCAGCACGCCAGTGGTCATAAGTCGGAGGCGATGATGGACGTTTACGATCTCAGCCTACCCATCGTTGAGCCATCTTCGACCGCCTGAATTTTACGGGNAATTTTACGGGTAAGCGCCAAATTCGCCGTTTTCGTGGCTATAAAAAAACCCGCAAAGCCTTAGGCCATGCGGGTTTGAAGTTGGTGGGCCGTGACAGATTCGAACTGTCGACCAACGGATTAAAAGT
>Ga0055535_1000870_pt1 | contig 21200 bp, 13 predicted proteins | sample Araplaol_mTSA_r2_FD_54992 | JGI IMG/M metagenome (GOLD analysis project Ga0055535, IMG submission 54992) | Arabidopsis root microbial communities from North Carolina, USA - plate scrape CL_Col_mTSA_r2 | ecosystem: Host-associated > Plants > Roots > Endosphere | place: USA: North Carolina... | reverse complement strand
GCGTGGTACCAGTGCGATCACCTTGGCACGCCGCAGGAGCTGACTGATGAGCACAGCGAGATTGCGTGGAGCGCGGAGTACCGCGCGTGGGGTGTCGCGCAGGAGGCGATCCGCAAGGCGTCGGGGAAGGCACCGATCGCCAACCCCATCCGCTTCCAGGGGCAGTACCATGACCACGAGTCGGGGCTGCACTACAACCGGTATCGGTACTACGATCCGGAGGTGGGGAGGTTTGTATCGAAAGACCCGATTGGACTCGCCGGCGGCATCAACGTCTGGCAGTACGCGCCGAATCCGGTGCAGTGGGTCGATCCGTTAGGGCTCGCTACAGTTTCGAACGCGCCTGATTTCGATACAGCTAGACGAGAGGCGTTTGAAAAGGCGGGAATGACGAATCCGGAGAACGTTACGTTTTCGAAAGTGGATCCTGTAACAGGTACTGTCGTTGAGTTCAAAGGGGCAGGTGGTGCGAAAGTTGCATATGACGCGCCCCATGCTGATATGGACTCGGTGCAAGGCCACGACAAACCCCACGTTGGATGGCAGACTGCTGGCAAACGAGGATGCGGCTGCCAGCGCGGAAATATTACTTATGAGGGACCGCAGCATCCTCATAGGCCTGACCAGAAACTTTGAGGAGGCGTCTGGTAATGGAAGATCTTGATGGCGACGACTTCAAGGCTGAACTGTCTATTGCGCTGAATAATTGCGGCCTGAGCGGTCAGCAGCCGGGTAATAGGGCGGAATTATTGGAAAAAATCAAAAGCACATTTTTTGACGGGAATCCGCGTGCTTGGTGGACAAATTTCAAAGTCAAGCCAACTATATTGCGGTATGAAGACGATAGCGGATACTTGCATCTCGCTGAGTTGGCTCCTTCGTCGGCGCGAAACGTGTGGTTTGTAGTGGATGAGGGTAGCGAGGAAAAATTTATCTTCGATGCTCCAATTGAGGCGATATCAGGAATTATAAAAGAATGTCGGTTCTTTGAGTATTATGTAGTTCCCAAGGACTTTTCTTGGGTGCTTGCGGAAAATGATCACGGGGACTTGTTGTTCGTAACCGGCAAGACCGGCGCAGTACCACGATGACAAAGGTGGCAAATTTAACCGCAATGACAGGATTGCTCAAACTGGCGCAATCGAGTGGGTGCAAGAAATGATGCAATCAGCGCTAGCTCAGGTGAATCCGTGATGATACGTGTACGGCTTGTGACCCGATCCATACTTGCCAATCGTCGAGCAAAGTTGAAATGCCTTGCTACACAAGGCTCAACGACGCGTCATTCACAGAGTGATACCACTATGACGCGGAGTGCAATCTGCATCGCGGCAAGAGATTGTCGCGGCTGAACGGTGAGCGGCGGAGGATAGCGGCAAGTAGACGGGGCTGCACTGTAACCGGAATCGGTACTACGATCCGAATAGTGGGCGGTTTGTTAGCAAGGACCCGATTGGATATGCGGGGGGACATAACCTATTCCAATATGCGCCCAATCCGGTGCAGTGGATTGATCCGCTCGGGTTGGCACGTACGTCAAGCGGTGGAGCGGGAAGAAAACCTACATCTAACAAGCCCAATCAGAACTCCAAATGTCCTTGCAGGAAAGCGTGGGAGGTCACCCGCTACGACCGAATTTGTGAGGCGATGCTGAACGGAACGCGTGTAAAGTATTTCCTTGATCCGAAGACGAAGCAATGGTGGTCCGCCGACACAGAGGGGCACGGAGGTTCTGCATGGAAAGTTATGGAAGAGCAGGGGGGCAATCTTGTTCATTTCCGCGATGCCGACATCTATGGTGACTTTATGGGAAAGCATAAAGGCGAGACAGGAAAAACAATGTCGATGAAGGACATGAAGTGTCGAGATGCTAGGAGTGAACGATGATGAAAATTCAAACCGCAGAAGAATTCAAGAGATGTGCGGAAAGTGATGAAGACGTTAAATTTTCAAAAACTCAATGGTCGGCATCTGATGATGTGTGGTTTTCTGTCTTGGAAAAATACCCAGAACTTTCTCGGAGTGTGGCTTTTAATAATACGATTTCCATGAGTGTTCTGGATCGTTTGTCGGTGAGCGGCGACTGGATGACGCGCTGTGATGTAGCAATGAAAAGAAGGATAAGCCGAGGTATATTTGAAAGATTATCGGTTGATCTTGAGTCGGCTGTTCGTAAAAGAATAGCTCTTAATCCGAAAGTTCCAGGGGATATATTGGCTCGTCTTGCCAATGACGCTGACGAATCGGTCGCAGAGGTTGCAAAAGAGCGGTTGGGATCGTAGACGGAAGTAGGCTGTCGTGATAGTCGATCTATAGGTACGATTGAGTGGTCGGTTGAATTTCTCAACTATCGAGCCAATATCTAATTGGCTTGCTGTACAAGGCTCGGCGGCAGGTCGGCAACGAGTGATACCGCTACAACGAAGGATATGATCTGCGGAGGTACAAGCGATTTGTTGACATTCAGGTCGAGGGAAGCGGCCAGTAGTCGGGGCTGTAAGGCAGACTGAACATCTGGCAGTACGCGCCGAACCCGGAGCAGTGGATCGATCCGCTCGGGTTGAGATGCGATAGCCCAGCAGAAAAGCTCCGACGAAAACTCTCAGCGCTTGAAGGAGTGCAAGCGACCGCAGATCGAGTGCGTCCCTTGCCCGACGGGCGTATTCGGCATTACGACAAGGAAGCGTTAGCGAGAACGCAGGGCCCAACGAGAGGGCGTTCACACGTTACGGAATGGAACCCGGGCACTGGCCAAGTACGTGTTTGGGAAGAGACGTATGATCATTCTGGAGCGGTGAATCGCGTTCACCCAAAAATGAACTATGGTGAGGTTCTAGATTTGCCGCACTACCCGCCGACGAAGGCGGATATCGATCAAGGGAAGGCAACATCGAGCGGAAGGGCAATTAATTGCCGGTGTAGGTGCTGACTATGAACCAACGCGATGAAAAACTAAGGCTGGTAAGGGAAATAATCGAGTTCATAGAAACTCAACCTTATGATCCGGAGATCTGTGCTCGATATGTCTACGTCAAATCGCTTGACGCGAGAGCATATCGTTATAGCGACAAGAGACTGAATGTGCTACTCGACGCCATTGGTGGAATGAGCGCTGGAGAAGAGTTCTTCTATTCAAAGGATGAACTGCTAGAAATGCTGAAGTTGTACTTATCCGAAATGCAGTAAGGACCAAGGGCCGCAGTTGCGGCCCTTGTCGTTATCGAGGTTGGCGGTGATCCGGGCCGATGGTGATCTGCTCGGCTTGCGTTACAGCGGGAGCGATCTGAGCGGCGGTAATGGTGAGCTTGCCGCGTTCGACGTGAATGCGGAGCTTCTGTCCGGCGTGGACGCCTGCATCGTGGATCAACCAACGCGATAAATTTTGCCTTCCGCAAGGCCCGGGCAGTGTCAGGTAGACCGGGCCGGAAAGCTTTTTTAGCACCCTGAACACCGAGCGCGTGAACCGACGCGTCTATCGCGCCCGTGACGAAGCGCGTGCCGATGTGTTTGACTATATCGAGCGCTTCTACAATCTGCACCGTCGGCATTCAACGCTGAACTTTCTTAGCCCGGTTCAGTTCGAGCAACGCAATACAGGCTAGTGAACCCTTCCGGGAGAACGGCGGAAGGCCGGGTCATTTACGCCTTGATTGCTAACAGTCCTCCGCGAAGCCGTGGCGCGGGTGACGTCGCCTTCCATTTTTAGGACAATTCTTATGTTGCGGCGTCACTTTGTAATACAGAATCCCCACTAAACAATGCGCGCAACAACGCGCACGACCGTTGACAAGTTCGCGCGCGATGTACCTTTCAAACCTTCTTCAAGCCTTCTATATGTGGGTGTTGCATTCTCAGGGTCTCCCATACGTAACACCTGAGCCGGCAGCGGCGTGGTGATCCGACGTCCATCCTGCGGGATTCTGACGGCGACACCTGAACGAGAAGCAAATTGTCGGGCTTTGTGCGATGCGTCGCCTGAGTCAAAGTCCCGCTCGCGACGCCGCGGCGGCTCGCGATTCATCCCATCAGCATCGTCACATATCTAAGCTGCATCGATCATGAAAAACATACGCGCTTCGCGCTGGACCCAATGGTGTTCGCTCTGTCGTGTATTGCTTCCGGTTGTCTGCGTGGTCCTGCTGCCTGGCGCGGTTGCGTCAACGTTTTGGCAGAAACCGATCTTCACCGATGAAGAGCTGCGATGGATCGACGCACACCCGATCGTTCATATAGCAGTCGAGTCGAACTGGAGTCCTATCGAATATGTACGCAACGGACAGCATGCTGGTGTTGTCGCCGGTTACCTGAACGCGATTTCGAAAATGACCGGACTCACGTTCGACACGGTGCCTGGGACGGAATGGGGCCGTGCGTACGACGCGCTCGCTACCGGCAAGGTGGATTTGCTGCCGGGTGTGTGGCGAGAGTTGGTATCTGACCGTGTCGGCAGCGACGCACTAGTCAGTATACCTTATCTGGTAGGACGGATGACCGCCGTGACACGTGACAATTCCGCGATGGTTTTCAGTCTGAAGCGGCTCGAAGGCCGGCGCGTCGCGATCAAGGGGCGAGGCGCGATCGAATACTTCACCCGTCATAGCGGTGTCGCGCTCGACGTGCTGACGTTCGACACCGAGGAACTCGCACTTGCTGCGGTGGCCAACGGCGAAGCCGACGCCGCGCTTGGCATCGACGTCACGATCCTGCCGATCGTTCGCCGGCAATTCCCGGGGCAGCTTTACATGTCCGGCATGCTGGCGGATCGCCCCGTGTCGTTGGCCATGCTCACGCGCGCCGATCTGCCGATTCTGGCGTCGATCATCGACAAGTCGCTTGCAGCGATTCCGGTGAGCAAAACCGCTGCGATCACGCAGGACTGGGTTGAACTCGGCGACAACGGCAAGCCGACACTACGCTCAATCCTGCATGATCGCGCGCCGCAGGTGGTCGCGATTGCTGCAACGTTGCTGATATTCGCGTTGTTCGCCTATCTCTACTGGAAATCCCGCGCGGCGGCGATTCGCAGCAAGCTGGACAAGACGATGTTCCTCGCGTTCGTGAGCCACGAGATCCGCACGCCGATGCAGACTGTTCTGTCGTCGCTTGATTTTCTGCGTCGCTCGCATTTGCCGCCACGACAGGCCGATCGCGCGGATGCTGCCGTGTCCGCGTCAGAAACGCTCTTGGCGCTGCTGGACGACATCCTGGAATACACCCGCCTCGAGTCGAGCAAGGTGACGTTTGCCGCGCAGGCAGTGGAGCTCGAGTCCTGGGCCCGAGAAACCGTCGATATGGTGCGCTGGCGTGCCGAATCCAAGGGGATCTCGATGACGCTAGACATCGAGATCCCTCCGGCGCTGCATGTCGAGATCGATCCGGTTCGCGTGCGCCAGATCGTGCTGAACCTGTTAGTCAATGCAATCAACTTCACGGATGACGGCACCGTTACGTTGCGTGTTCGCATTTCCGCGACCCGCCGACGGCGAAACAGGACGCTGCTTCTGGAAGTCGGCCACACGGGAGTTGGCATTGCTGCGGATCAATTCAAGCATCTGTTCGATGCGTATTGGCAAGATGATCGTGCTTCACGTTCCGGCGGAGTCGGCAGCGGGCTCGGCCTCGCGATCTGCCGTAAGCTCGTCGAGTTAATGCGTGGAACGATTACGGTCAGCAGTACACCGCGTGTCGAGACCGTCTTCTCGGTCAAGCTGCCGGCTGCAGTCACGGATAACGCGCCGTCGGCACAGTCAACCGCGTGGGCGCCGGTGAGCCCACCAGCATCCGCCGCCCAATCATGCCGGAAAGTACCGTACATCCTGATCGTCGATGATAACGAAGCCGTACGGGACTCGCTGCAGGATCAATGCGAGGCGCTGGGCTGCGTCGGCATCATCGCTGACTCGGGGGAGGCCGCGTTGCAGCAGCTCGCACGCACGCATGTCGACATGGTGCTGCTGGATTGCAATCTCCCAGACGTAGATGGCTGCGCGCTCGTACGCGCGATCCGTCAACGCGAGTCTGCAAGAAAGGGGCGATACGTTCCGATCATCGTCATATCGGCAAATACCGGCGACGCGCACAAGGTGCGTTGCTTCGAGAGCGGCATGGATGGGGTGCTCGGCAAGCCGCTGCGACTCGAAGCGTTGCGACAGATGATCGCGATGTGGTGCCCCGCGTATGCGGGTGTTGCACCGGATCAGGCGGCAGCCACATAGGCTTATGTGCGCGTGCTGCAGGGCCTGGATTGGCCTGAATCCGGCGTAGCCGTCTCGATGCGATGCTGGCGTAACAAATCATCATGAAGCGGGCCGACATTGCCAGGAATCGCGTCGGACACGGCCTCCAGCATGCGCTCGAGCTCGGCTGCCAGGTTACTCGTCCCCGCATGCCCGGCAATCGCGGCTGCCCCTTTGATTCTATGCGCCATATAGCGCGCCTTGTCAGCATCGCCGGCCGAGAGCGCGGTGCTCAGAGCCGCCAGATCCGCGTCGATGCTTTGACGGTAGATCTCTGAGAATTCCCGACCTGCTATTGGGGTTGGTTCGACAGGCGGCTGGTGCCTGTCACGCTTGCTTGCCGGGCACCAAAGATCGATCATCTGCCGCAACGCTTCGAGCCGCAGCGGCTTGCCGAGCACCCCATCCATTCCGCTGTCGAAGCAGCGCTCACGATGTGCATCTTCCGTCGACGCCGAGATCGCGATAATCGGTGTGCGCGCCTGTCCGCGTTGCTGCTCGCTGGCGCGCATGCGCTGTGCAACCGTGTAGCCGTCGAAGTCCGGCAGATTGCAATCGAGCAGCACCATGTCGTACTGAGTGCGCTCGAACCGATCGAGCGCTTGCGCGCCGTTGCCGGCGATGGCCGAACGGCACGCGAGCGCATCAAGTTGATGCTGGATCGCATGTTGAACCGCTTCGTGATCGTCGACGATGAGGATCATCGGATCTTCGACGACTCGCTCGGAAGCCGGCGTATCGGTCGTGTCGGGTTCGCGTGAAGGAGCCTCCGGCACGACCGCATTCCGGCCGGCTACCCATCGGGTACGTTGCGCAGGCAGGATCACGGTGAAGATCGTGCCTTTGTCGGGGCTACTGCTGACGGTAATCACTCCGTTCATGAGCTCAACCAGTTCGCGGCAGATCGACAGGCCCAGGCCGCTGCCGTTCACGCGACGGCTGCCCGGCTCCTCGACGCGCTGATAGGGCTCGAAGATGTGGCTCTGACGCGCGGGCGGGATGCCGATCCCGGTATCGCGGACTTCGATCACAAGTGAACCGGCAGTGTTCGGCTTACCTTCCAGATAGTCGACACGCAGCGAGACTGATCCCTCCGACGTAAACTTGATTGCATTGACGAGCAGATTCAACACGATCTGGCGAGTGCGGACCGGATCGATCAGCAGGGTCAAATCGGCTGGGCAGGCGAGTTCAAGCGCAAGGTTCAGTCCTTTCTCGTCGACCCTCCAGCGCACCATGTCGGCGCTGCGGCGCAACCACGCCTCAATTTGCGTTGGTTCGGGCGCGAGTGTGACGTTGTGCGATTCGAGTCGCGAGTATTCGAGCACGTCATCGAGCAGCGTCAGCAGCGATTCCGAGGCGGCAACGGCTGCATCCGCTCGACCTGCCTGTTTCGGCGTGAGCTGTGACTGCTGCAGCAGCTCGAGCGACGAAAGGATCGTGTGCATCGGCGTGCGGATCTCGTGGCTCACGAACGCGAGGAACATTGCCTTTTCGCGCTCGCTGCGAACCGCGGCGGCGCGTGCGCGCCACGAAAGGAACGCGATTGCTGCTAGCGCGAACACGGTGGCGCCGGCTGCTGTAACCTGCCAGCGTCGGTAGTAAAGGATTGAGCGCAGAGTCGGCTCGCCGTAGTCAGTCGACTCCATCCATTGGCGTGAAATCTCCTCGCCCGTGCGAGCGGGAATCGCAGCCAACGATTTATCGAGAATGGATGCGAGCAGGGGCATGTCGCTGCGGGTTGCCAGGGCCAGCGCATATGGCCTGTCCGGCAGGCCGCCCGCCAGGAACAGCCGACCCAGGAACTGTCGGCGTAGCAGCGGCATGATTGATATGTCCGTGCCGAGGGCGACATCCGCATTTCCGTCGACGACGGCAGTGAGCGCATCCTGTTCGTCGTCATAGGTCAGCAGCGTCACGGGCAGGCCGCTCTGGCGAATCGCATACTCCAGCCCGCCGTTGCCCTTGATCGCGATTCGTTTGCCGGCCAGATTGCGGGAATCGACGAACAGGTTCAGGTGTTCCGGCGCAACCACGAACATCGTGCCGACGAAGTACGGTTGGCTGACAGTGACGCCGGCGCGATACATCGACACATCTGCGCTTTTCGATACGTCGGGCACCACATCGATCTTTCCGGAGATCAGGGCGTCATGCGAGTCCGCCCATGACAGGCCGTCGACATACTCGAAGCGCAATCCGCTCACGCGCGAAATCGCATCGAGGTACGACGGCACGATGCCAACCACTTTCCCGTGGTCGCGAAATTCGAACGGGCGCCAGTGTGGATCGATTGTGGTGCGCACCACCGGATGCGCGGCAATCCACGCCTTCTCTTCGGCTGTGAATTGCGGCGAATTGCTTGCCCATCCGAACGTGGGCGTCAGCCAGACGATTGCGCTCATTAGCACGGCACATCGTTTCAAACTCAGCTTGCTCACGTTGTTCAACCAGATTGTTGGCCGGTCTGCCGTGGACGGTCCTCAGACGAGTATCGGACGCCGAGATGGCCGCAGGTAAAACCGAAAAACGAGACCGACATCATAGGTCGCGTGTTGCGGAAACGCAATGCGGCACTGCGATCGCAGGACCTGCACATTGAGTCACCAGGGTTAAAAATTGCCCCAAAAGCCGGTAAGCTACTCGAAATAATCATGGATGGCATCCCGCGACAATATCGGGGCTAGCCGTTTCGCGCCGTATACAACAACGATAGGGGTAACTATGAGGCCTGGGCACCAGCCGATCCGCGTCGTGATTCTGGACGACCATGCCATCGTCCAACTCGGGATTGCAAATTACCTGACCGAGAAGAGCTCCATCAAACTGGTAGCGAGCTTCGGCAAGTCGCGCGACCTGATTCGCTGGCTCGAAGCGAACCGCGCCGATGTGGTGCTACTCGACTACACGCTTGGTCCCGACGAGATCGACGGCCTCGATCTCGTCAAGCTCATCAATACGCGATTCCCCGATTGTCGGATGCTGATGATGTCGAGCAACGACACGTCGGCAACCGTCAACATGACGATGCGCGCAGGTGCGCTCGGTTTTTTCGGCAAGAGCGAGGATCTCGGTGAGCTCGCACGCGCGATCCGCGTCGTGGCAAGTGGTCACTCATTTCTAAGCGCCGAACTCTCGAACCGGATCAGGTGGGGCATGCCGACAGATTCGCGTGGGGCCGAACCGAGGGACGCTAGCGGTGACGATAAACCGTCGGCCGATTCTTGTTCGGCGGCGGACTTGCTGCTCAGCCCACGCGAGCATGAAGTATTGCGGTGCTTTCTTGCTGGTATGTCCGTGTCGGAGATCGCGTCGAAATTCTTCCGAAGTCCCAAGACGATCAGCGCGCAAAAGCAATCCGCATATCGTAAACTCGGTATCCGCAACGATGCCGAATTGTTCGCTTCACGCAAGTTCATCGAGAAACACTGAATCAACTCCGGTCATCGCCGCGGTCGAATATCGTTGCACACATGCGCGTGGTGGAGGAGTTGGACAGGTGACTGCGCTGCACACCTCAATGCCTCTTCTGGCGACACTATCCGATTGTTTCTATAAATTTTCTTCGGCATGACCTGAGCCGTTTCTTGTAGCCATTGGAAAGTGAGTTCTCTTTTGTCCTAGAGGCAAGGAGAACTCGATGAAGAAGCGATTTACTGACGAGCAGATCATCCGAATCTTGCGCGAGACCGAGAGCCGGGACGAGCCGGTGGAGGATCTGTGCAAGCGCCACAACATCTCGGAACAGACGTTCTATCGTTGGCGCAACAAGTTCGGCGGCATGGATGTGGCCGACGCCCGTCGGCTCAAGGATCTGGAATCGGAGAACGAGCGGCTCAAGCGCCCGATTGCCGAGCAATTACTGGTCATCGACGGCCTGAAGGAATTCAGCCGAAAAAAATGAGCACCCCAACGGGCCGGCGCGAAGCGCTGGAAGTCCTGACTCGGCGGGGTCTCTCGCAACGCAAGGCATGTGGTTATCTGGGGTGGAGCCGCCAGGTGGGCACCTATACGCTCAAGCAACCGGAGAAGGATCGGAGCCTCGGCGAGCAATTGATGGCGGCCGCGCAGGAAGTGCCGCGCTTCGGCTACTGGCGCATGTCGGCTTGGCTGGCGCTGGGCGAATCGCGCGTGCGACGAATGTGGCGAGCCTTGCAGCTCAACATTCCGCGGCGGCGGCCTCGCCGTCGTCGTTGTGGCAACGACATTCGCCTGCCCGGTGCGACACAACCGAATTCGGTCTGGAGCTACGACTTCGTGCACCGACCAACTGGTCGATGGGCGAGCGTTGAAGATGTTTTGCGTGATCGATGAATATACCCGCGAGTGCCTGGCGATCGAAGTCGGTGCCAGCCTGAGGTCGCAGGATGTCATCCTGACGCAGCCGTGCCGATGCAAAGGTGCTCGTCGAACGCCGGCGGCACTTCTACAACGAGCGACGTCCCCATAGCGCGCATCGCTACCAACCTCCCGCCACGGTCCGTCGAGCCTGGCTGGATTCCGATCATATCGACGCGAGACTCACTGCCTGATTGGTCACAAAATTCCGCCTCAGGTCATGGCGCCGCCGCGTCGAATCCGTGGCGCGAGCTCGACTGGCCGGCGATGCCGGGCCAATTCGGGCACGCGCGGTTCGGGCCGATCGTCGGCGGCGTCGAACGGCGGCCCCGCCGGACCCGGAGCGGGCGCGTTGCCGCGCTACCGGGTCGGCCCGGCCGTATCCGACTCGGCGTCGAACGATGCCCCCGCGATACGCGCGCGTTTCAGCGAGCCGGCGAGCTTCTCGATCGCATGCAGATCGAGTGCGTCGAGGTGCTCGCGCGTCGCCTGCGCGAAGGCCGCATGGTCCGGCTCGTCCGCAAACCGGCCGAGCCATTCCTCGATATCGGTGAGCCGGCCCTCGCCGGCGAGCCGGATCAGTTCGTCGAGCGCATCGTCGGACGGGCCGCGCAGGACGGGGGCGGCGGTCTCGGGTCCGGCATCGCTCGCCGGCCGAAACCGCCGGACGAGCCACGACACCGGCACGAGCGCGTGCCCGACGGCCGGCGCGACGACCGGGAACGAGAACGACGTGCCGACGCCGGGCTGGCTGGTAACGGCCAGCTCGCCGCCCATCGCGCCGACGATACGCTGTGCGATGAACAGCCCGAGCCCCGTGCCGCCGTTCACGGCCTGCACCTGCTGGTACGCGCGGAAGATGTCGCGCGTCCCGGCGATGTCGATTCCGATCCCCGTATCGGCGACCTCGAACACGAGGCGCCATGCAGCGCCTTCCCGCGACGCGCGAACCGACAGCGTGACCGTGCCGTCGCGCGTGAACTTCGATGCGTTGGACAGCAGGTTGAGCAGCACCTGCTGCAGCCGGATGCCGTCGATCGACAGCTTGCGCGGCAGCGGCGTCAGCGGCCGATAGTCGAACCGGTTGCCCTGTTGCGAACACAGCGCGACCGCATAGTCGCCGATATCGTTCAGCAGGCCGGGCAGGTCGGTCACGTCGGGGGAAATGCCGAGCGGCTGCAGTTCGGCCTTCGTGAACGTGAGCAATTCGTCGATCAGCGCGAGCTGGTAGCGGATGCTGCGGTCGATCGACCGGATCAGCCGCGCCTGGCTGCGCGTCGCGTTTTGCAGCAGCAGCTTCGCGTAGCCGTTAATCGTGGACAGTGGCGCGCGCAGGTCGTGACTGACATAGCCGAGCGTCTCGATCTTCTGCTGCATGTGCGTTCTCGCCTGCTGCAGCGCGTCGTTGAGCGCGACCGTGCGTTTCGCCACTTCATCGCGCAGGCGATCCTGTTCGGTGAGTTGCCAGTGCTCGAGCCGCTTGCGCGCGTCGGTGCGCTGGCGGCCCACGTGGTCGATCCATGCGGCCAGCACCAGCAGATGCGTGGCGAGCCCGATGATCGCGATGACGGGGTTCGGATAGAGGTCGGATTTCAGCCAGAACAGCCAGGCCGGCATCGCGTTCATACCGTCGAGCATCCGGAGCAGGATGTTGAAGGTGGCGAACGTGACGGCGATCAGCATCACGCGGCTTGTCGGCGTGCGGCGGATCACGAGCATCAGCGCGAGGCTGATGTTCACGATCCCCATCGCCGTGTTCAGCCGCAGGCAGAACCACGTGAACGTCAGCAGGTCGCCGAACGCCGCGCCGGCCATGCCGACGCATTCGAGCGCGAGGAACGCAACGTAGACCGCGCGCATCGGCATGCCGGCCTTCTCGCGGTGCGCGACCATCAGGATGAAGACGATGAAGCACGCGACCGACAGATACGCGAAGATCACCTCGCCGCGCGCCGACCACGCGTAGGCGCCGGGCCACAGATACATCGCGGTATAGCCGCGGTACGTCGCTTCGAACAGCGCCGTGCCCAGGGCCAGCACCGCCAGCACGACGAACATGCCGCTGCGCGAAAAGAAACCGATCAGCAGTGCACACCATACGAGTGCGAGCAGCCCACCGAAGAAGCCGAAGTTCCACATTGCGGCGTGAAGTTCCTGCGCGTCCCACGCGTCGCGGGTGAACGCGGCCGGCGCGAGCCGCATTTCCTTGCGCGACGTGACGCGGATCAGCACGGGCAGTCGTTCGCCCGCGCGCAGCGTCATGTCGAGCACCGGATATCGGGAAGCCGCACGGTTCGCGTTGCCGTTATCCGCCGGGAATCGGGCGGCGAGCGTCCATGCACCGCTGCGATCGACATAAAAGTCTGCGCGGTCGACGCGTGCGTCGCGAATCGCGAGCACCAGCGCGCGCTCGACGCTGTCGCGATTGGCCAGCGTTGCGCCCACCCACCACGCCGAGCGGGAAAACTCGATGTTGAAAGACGGTTGCGCTGCCGCGGGCGCGCCGCGTGCCGAACCTTCGAGCCGCGCGGCCACCTCGCCGACGGACATCGCCGCGCCCGGATCCTCGACTATCGATACCGCTTCCAGGCGCGCGGTCTGGCCGGATGGTTCCGTCGCGTCGGCGCGGGGCGCCGCGCACGCGGCCACCAGCGCCACCAGGAGCGGCAGGACGGCGAGCCAGCCGGACGCGCGGCGCCTATGCATCGCGCTGGTGTTCATGCGACGGCGGCGGCGCGTCGACCGTCGGTCGCTGGCGCCGCCAGTCGGACGGCGTGATGCCGAAGCGTTCGCGAAACGCCGTGGCGAAATTGCCTGGCGTCGAAAAGCCGATCTCCTCGGCGATGTCGCCGATCCCCATCGACGTCTCCGCGAGAAAGTGCTTCGCCGCGCGCAGTCGCGTATCGCGCAGATATTCGAACACGGTCTGGCCAAGGTGATCGCGGAACACGCGAGACAGGCGCTTTTCGTGCGTGCCGACCTGCCGAGCGAGTTCGTCGAGCGCCGGCGGATTGCGCAGTTCGCGCAGCAGGATCTCGCTCGCCGCGCGCACCAGTGCGGCGTCGGGGTGATCGGGCAGTTCGGGCAGGTGCGCAAACGGCTGGCTGCGCCGCGTGCGCTTCAGGTGATTGCGGATCCGGGCGATCACCTCGGCAGGTTCGAACGGTTTCACGATGTAGTCGAGCGCGCCGGTTTCGAGCCCGGCGATCCGATCCTCGAGATCGCCCGCGGCGGTCAGGATGATGACGGGAATGTTCTGCGTCGATGGCGTGGACCCCAGCAGCCGGCATGCGGCGAAACCGTCCATGCGCGGCATCCGCACATCCATCAGGATCAGGTCGGGTGCGATGGCCTGCGCGCGGTGATAGGCCTGCAGGCCGTCGAATGCGACGCTGATCCGGCACCGCGCGGCGCGCAGGATTTCCGTCAGGAGCCGCAGGTCGTTCGGGCGGTCGTCTACGACGAGAATGTGTGCGCCAACGAGATCCGGCGTGGCGCGGGGCGACGCCGAACTGGACGAGCGGGATGACATGGTTGCTAAAGCTTAGGGGTAGGCCGGGGCGGACTCGCTGCATCTGTGTGCGCGATTGTTGCGAAAAATTATATGCCGACAAAGATGCCGGCGGTGGGGATTCCGTCCACCGCGTGTGGGCATGTTTGACAGCGCGACGGTCTGTCGTGATCGCCGCAGCCGGGGGGCGGAAAATCGGATGGAAAAAAATTCCGATTTCGATATTAAATACTGGATTTTATTACCGATTGAATGGCATGAACATCGAATTGGCCCAGTAGATGAATTGGTGCTCTTTCTGTCGAGAAGATGGCCGGAACGGTGGTGGATCGAGTTCATCAATTCATAGTCTCCGTGATTAAGGTTTTATTTGTGGTTGATTAAAAATACTTTCACATATATCCGTTTGGCTGCATCGGATCGTATGAATGTAAATAACGTCAGCTCCAGAAAACAATTTGTCCGCTGCGGAAAAGGTTTGATCCAAGGAAGCCCTGCACACTTGGCGGGACGCGGCTGGAATCGGTTCTTCGGCATGACCCGGTTCTGCGCGAAATTTTCTGCTACTGCCGTTTTTCGGGGAATGCAGCATTCAATGTGACATTGAATGCTGGCAAATCCCAGTTTTCGGGACAACGGCGGTGCAACGAAGGTCGGCACGAGGGTAATGCGGGCTTCATCGTTCATCGAATGCACCGATATGAAAAATGATCGATGAATCATGAAGCAGATGCGAGTTTGGCACATCAGGCGACAAAAAATCGTCAAAGAAAGTCAGTAAGTTAATTCAGTGCAGGGGTCATCCGGCAGTCATCTTCCATTCTGGAAATCCGGAATGGAAGATGCGCGCCAGGATGGAAAGTGTGGGTGGGTTCGCGTCGATCGCCGGGCGGTTCGATCCTCCAGAGGCGGTTGCGCGAAACCCACTCTCGAATCAGGCGGGCACGAAAAAACATGAACATCAAAAGCATGGCAGATCAAAGCACCGGTTCTCGCGAACCGTTGTCGGCTGTCAGCGGCCGCGGGCCGGCGGCGCATGCATCTGCTCCGGGGGCCACGTGGGGGCATCCTCCCCCCGAATGACACTGCGCGGGCCGCGCTCCGGTTCGGCGCGGCATCCGTCCATCCGGCGTCTGAACGACGCCCTCTCATGAGATTCGAGGTCGCCTGAGGTTCGGCGCGACGGCGTGCGCACGCGTTCTTTCGCGGTGTGGCGCGCCGCGCGCCGCCCCGGTCCGGTGGCCCGGTTTCCGTGATTCGATAAACCGCGAGCGTTGTCGTGCCTCGTGTCGTCCGGACACGGGCCGCGTGCGGTCGCGTGCTCGCGACGTCTGTCGCGTGTGTCGTGCAGAGCCATCCGGCATTGAAGTTAGAAGTCCGAAGTAGGTTGCGGCGCGTCGCGAGGCGGGTGAAAACGGAGACGGAGACAGTCTTCGCCCGGCCGCGTTCGCTGTTGCGTCATCCAGCACATGTGAACCGAGGGAAAACAAGATGAACAAGTCGTTCAAGTCGATCTGGAACGAAGCACTGGGCGCCTGGGTCGCGGCGTCGGAGCTCGACCGCGCGCGCGGCAAGCGGGTTGCGTCGTCGAGAAGCGCGTGCACGCATGCGGCGGACGCGGGCACCGTCGCGGGCATCGCGACGAAGCCGGTGCTCTCGCCCAGGCGGCTCGTCGTGATGATGGCGGCCGCGTATCTCGGGCTGTTCCAGACCGGTGCGCATGCGCAGTATTCGGCGGGCGGCGGCTCCGCGACCGGCGGTGCCAGTTCGATCGCGATCGGTAACGGCTCGGTCGCGTCGCAGGTGAATTCGACCGCATACGGCAATCTGTCGACGGCGGCGGGCGTGTCGTCCACGGCGATCGGGCCGGGCGCACACGCGATGGGCAGCGGATCGACGGCCATCGGCATCAATGCGCAGGCAACCGGCGTCAACAGCGCGTCGATGGGCGTGCAGGCGATCGGATCCGGCGACTATTCGGTCGCGATCGGCAATCTCTCGAGCGCGACCCAAAGCGGCGGGGTGGCGATCGGCAGCGGCGCGGCCGCGACCGGCGTGTCGGCGGTCGGGCTCGGCAACAATGCGCTGGCGTCCGGCCAGTATGCGGCCGCGCTCGGTCTCGGGGCGAGCGCAGCGGGGGCGCAAAGCGTCTCGCTCGGTTACGCGTCGAATGCAACCAATACGGGCTCGGTTGCGCTCGGCAATCAGTCGACGAGTTCGGGCGCGGCCGGTGTTGCGGTGGGCAGCGGCGCGTTGGCTTCCGGAAACTCGGCCGTGGCGATGGGCGTCAACAGCGGCGCGAAGGGCGGCTCGTCGATCGCGATCGGCTGGGGCGGCACCGCCGGCGTGCCCGGCTCGGGCACGCAGTCGCTCGGCACCAGTTCGATCGCAATGGGCTCGAAAACGACGGCCGGCGCCGACAACGCGATTGCGTTCGGCCTGAGCGCCAATGCGTCGGGCCTCAGTTCGGTCGCGATGGGCGTTCAGTCGAGCGCGACGCAGCAGTTCGGCGTGGCGCTGGGCAATCTCGCGCTCGCAACAGGCATATCGGCGACGGCGCTGGGCCCCGGCGCGACGGCATCGGCCGTCAATGCGACGGCGATCGGCATCAACAGTGTCGCGGCGGCGGGTTCCACCCTGGCCCTGGGCGACAGCAATTCGGTTGCCGCCGCGGCGGGTGCGGGCTCGATCGCCGGCGGGAACAACTCGAAGGTGCTGGGCGGTATCGGTGCAGTGGCACTCGGGTTGGGCCAGACCGTGAGCGGCAACGGCGCGGTGGCAATCGGTGATCCGAGCTCCGCGATCGGCACCGGCGCGGTTACGATGGGGTCGAACAACACCGCGAACGGCGACGGCGCGGTGGCGATCGGCAATACGAACAATGCGCAGGGCACCGGCTCGATCGCGCTCGGCAATACGTCGACCGCTGCGGCAGCGGGCGCGGTGGCGTTCGGCGCGTCGGCGGTGGCGAACAATACGAACGACGTCGCGCTCGGCTCCGGGTCGGTGACGGCCGCGCCGAATCCCACCTCGACCGGCACCATCGGCGGCGTCACGTATACCTTCAACGGCGTCAATCCGACCAGCGTGGTCAGCGTCGGCGCGGTGGGCAGCGAGCGCCAGATCACCAACGTCGCCGCGGGGCGGATCAGTTCGACGAGCACCGACGCGATCAACGGCTCGCAGCTCGCCGCGACGAACGAGGCGGTGACGTCGCTGTCGACGTCGACGCTGTCCAGCATCACGTCGTTATCGACCGGGGTGTCGTCGCTATCGACGGGGCTGTCGTCGGCGAACAGTTCGATCACGTCGCTGTCCACGTCCACGTCGACGGGGATCAGTTCGCTGTCTACGGGCCTGAGCTCGACCAACAGCTCGGTGACGTCGTTGTCGACGTCCACGTCCACCGGCCTGTCGTCGGCCAATAGCGCGATCACGTCGCTGTCCACGTCGACGTCGACAGGGATCAGCTCGTTGTCTACGGGCCTGAGCTCGACCAACAGCGCCGTGACATCGTTGTCGACGTCCACCTCTACCGGCCTGTCGTCGGCCAATAGCGCGATCACGTCGTTGTCCACGTCGACGTCGACAGGGATCAGCTCGTTGTCTACGGGCCTGAGCTCGACCAACAGCGCCGTGACGTCGTTGTCGACGTCCACCTCTACCGGCCTGTCATCGGCTAATAGCGCGATCACGTCGCTGTCGACGTCGACGTCGACGGGGATCAGCTCGTTGTCTACGGGCCTGAGCTCGACCAACAGCGCCGTGACGTCGTTGTCGACGTCCACCTCTACCGGCCTGTCGTCGGCTAATAGCGCGATCACGTCGCTGTCGACGTCGACGTCGACGGGGATCAGCTCGTTGTCCACCGGCCTGAGTTCGACGAACAGCACGGTGACGTCGCTGTCTACCTCAACGTCGACGGGCATCAGCTCGTTGTCGACCGGCCTGAGTTCGACGAACAGCACGGTGACGTCGCTGTCAACCTCAACGTCGACGGGCATCAGCTCGTTGTCGACCGGCTTGAGTTCGACGAACAGCACGGTCATGTCGCTGTCGACGTCCACCTCGACCGGCATCAGTTCGCTGTCTACCGGCCTGAGCTCGACGAACAGCACGATCACGTCGTTGTCGACGTCCGCGTCGACCGCCGTCGGCTCGCTGTCGACCGGCCTGTCCAGCACCAACAGCAACCTGACGTCGCTGTCGACCGCGACGTCGACGGGCATCAGTTCGCTGTCGACCGGCCTCAGTTCGATCGCATCGAACAACGGCAACCTCGGCAACAGCACGGCTGGAGCGCTCGGCGGCGGCGCGACCTACAACCCGACGACCGGCACGATCTCGGCGCCGTCCTACGTGACCTACAACAGCGACGGCTCGACGACGGTCAACAACAACGTCGGCTCGGCGATCGACAACATCAACGCGAACGGCATCAAGTATTTCCACGCGAACTCGACCGCACCGGACAGCCAGGCGCTCGGCGTCGACAGCGTGGCGATCGGGCCGAATGCGATCTCGCGGGTGGACGGCGGCATCGCGCTCGGCTCGGGTTCGGTGTCCGATCGTCCGATCGTGCAGTCGTCCGGGTTCCTGCGCAACGGCAGCACGTCGATTCCGTTCGATACGACCGACGAGAAGCTGCTCGGCGCGGTGTCGCTCGGCGATGCGACGGGCAAGTCCTATCGCCAGATCACCAATGTCGCGGATGGCACGGGGCAACACGATGCAGTAACGGTGCGGCAACTGACCGGCGCGTTGCAGTCGTTCGCGGTCACGCCCCAGAAGTACTTCCACGCGAATTCGACTGCGGCGGATTCGCTCGCGGTCGGCGCGGAATCGGTCGCGGTGGGGCCGACGACGGTAGTGAACGGCGATAACGGCGTGGGCATCGGCAACGGCGCGATCGTCGACCAGACCGCTCCTGGCGGCGTTGCAATCGGGCAGGCCGCGCATTCCGCGCAAGCCGACGCGATCGCGCTCGGCAGCGGCGCGACGGCGACCGGCGCACAGTCCGTCGCGCAGGGCGCCAATGCGGTCGCGGTCAGCGTGGGCAGCGTCGCGCTCGGTTCCGGCGCGCGCAGCACCGCGACCGATGCGCTCGCGCTCGGGGCCGGCGCGTCGTCGACGTTCGCGAACAGCGTCGCGCTCGGCGCGGGTTCGCTGACGACGGTCGGCGCACTGACGAACTACATCGCGTACGGCCTGACCAGCCCGCAATCGTCGGCAGGCGAAGTGAACGTCGGCAACCGGCAGATCACCGGCCTTGCCGCAGGCAAGAACGGCACGGACGCGGTGAACGTGTCGCAGCTCGACTCGGTCGCGAATCAGCTGACGACGCTGATCGACCAGCGCACGGCGAACGGCTCGTATTCGACGAATCCGACCGGCACGAAGATCGATCCGGTGACGGTCGGCTCGAATTCGTCGGCGGGCGGCTCGGGCTCGGTGGCATCGGGCTCGAACAGCACGGCGGTCGGCAACGCGTCGACGGCGTCCGGCAACGGCTCGACCGCGCTCGGTGTCGGCGCGACCTCGTCGGGCAACAACTCGGCCGCGATCGGCGCCGGCAGCAATGACGGCGGCCGGTCGAACGTGGTCGCGGTCGGCTCGGCGGATTCGCCGCGGCAGGTCGCCAACGTCGCGGCGGGCACGCAGGGCACCGACGCGGTGAACGTCAATCAGCTGAATGCCGTGTCGAACCAGTTCACGCAGTCGCTGAACACGGTCAACAACCAACTCACACAGATGCAGCAGCAGATCCAGCAGACCGACTCGATGGCGCGCGAGGGGATCGCCGCAACGGCGGCGATGGCGTCGATCCCGCACATGGACCGCGATTCGAACTTCGCGATGGGGGTCGGCACGGCGACGTTCCAGGGCCAGAAGGCCATGGCGGTCGGCATGCAGGCGCGCATCACGGAGAACCTGAAGGCGACGCTGAACGGCGGTTTCGCCGGCAGCCAGCGCGTCGTCGGCGCCGGCATGTTGTATCAGTGGAAGTGATCGAGCGCGCAACGGTTCGCTCCGGCACGCGCTGCCGGAGCGAATCACACGGAACGCATGCGAATGCGGCTGCGCCGAGCGCATCGCATTTGCTGCGCCCATCGCATTTTCGGAGTTATCAAGTGAAAAAACACCATCTTGCATTGCTGGCATCCGTCGTTTCCCTGGCCGCGTGTTCGAGCGCATCGGGGCCGACGTACAACGCATACGAACTGCAGCCGCGCGACGGCGTTAGGACCTTCCGCGTCGACTGCCATGGCATCTTGTCGAGCGAGAAGACCTGCATGAAAGTCGCGACGCGCATGTGCGGCAGCGACGCCGTGCGCACGATCGATTCCACGGCGCCGTTCCGCGAAGGCGCGGACCCGCGCTCGCTCGTGTTCCAGTGCGGCGCTCCCGCCGCGCCGGCCCCGGCAGCCGCACCGGCCGCGCCCGTGGCCGCCGAGAAAGTCAGCCTGACCGGCGATGCGTACTTCGCGACCGACTCCGCCACGCTGACGCCCACTGCGCAGGCCGCGCTCGACACGTTGCTGAATCGTCAGGGCGACAAGCAATTCTCGCGAGTGGACGTGACCGGCTATACCGACTCGACCGGCTCGGATACACACAATCTGTCGCTGTCGCGGCGTCGCGCCGAGGCCGTCGCATCGTATTTGCGCGAACATGGGCTGAAGGCGGATTCGTTTGCGGCGACCGGGCGAGGAGAAGCCGATCCGGCGGCGTCAAACGATACCGCGGAAGGGCGGGCGCGCAACCGCCGCGTGGAAATCCTGCTGCAGAAGTAGCCGGGGGCGACATGGCGATCACACGCGCGGCCGTCGAAACCGGACGGCCAGCGTGTCGCTCCGCGCGTTGCCGGCCTGCCCGGTGGCGGGGTGGCGATCCCGTCATGGAGAACTGTATGAATATGCAGCAGAGTATCCGTCGAACCGGAGCCGCCCGGGCATGACCCATGCGGCACGTGCGCCGCGCGTGCGGGCATCCGCCGCAGCGTTTCGGCACCGAGAATTCCGGCTAACTCATCCAGACGGGCAGGCAAATTGTCATCCAGCAATCTGATCCGCATTCGCGGAGCACGTCAGCACAACCTCAAGAACCTCGATCTC
>Ga0055535_1000809_pt1 | contig 22652 bp, 17 predicted proteins | sample Araplaol_mTSA_r2_FD_54992 | JGI IMG/M metagenome (GOLD analysis project Ga0055535, IMG submission 54992) | Arabidopsis root microbial communities from North Carolina, USA - plate scrape CL_Col_mTSA_r2 | ecosystem: Host-associated > Plants > Roots > Endosphere | place: USA: North Carolina... | reverse complement strand
TGCTCTACTCGACCAGCTAGAGTCCGGAGCAGATCTTGTTATTGGCTCGCGCTATATGCCAGGAGGCGGCTGCGACTATACCGGCTACCGTCTCTATGTCAGCCAGCTAGCCAACTTCGCCGCACGGCTGTTGCTTGGCCTAAAGCTGCATGAATTCACAACTTCGTATCGAGCGTTTCGAGTTAGTGAGCTCCGGCGCCTCAACTTCGCCGCACTGTTGGTGGGAGGATATTCTTTCTTCCTTACAACAGTAGCCGAAGCAGCAGTGCGAGGCCTTGACATCCGAGAAGCCCCCATTCAATTTCGTGAAAGGGGGTACGGAACGTCCAAACTTCCGTCTATGGAAATCTTCCGTGGGATGGCCAATCTTTTGCGGGTTGCGATTAAGAAAACTACCGGTCAACTTATACGTTCACCTATCGCAAGAATAGTCAGCTGCCCAAGTTGTGGCGTGACGTTTAGCTTGATCTCTGACACGAATGCCGAAAGTTGCGTCCAATGTGGCTTCCAATCAATACGATGATCTGTCAAAACGTCAGTTACGGATCGCAATGAACAAGCTGAAGATCAATTACTCCAAAACCTAATATCCGCGTGTCAGTACTTTGACCAGATGAGGAAGGACTAATTGGGTCGAGACTTGACAACTTGAGAGCAAGATTCCCGTTATAGGCTTGGATAGTCGCAGCAGGTATGCGCACGCGCCCCTCAGCGCTTGGTTGCTCGAGAGTTTGGATAAACTCCGCCACGTACTTTCCGTTGAGAAATATCTTAAAGCGATTCCTAGAATGACCCTTTGACAAGATAGATTGCCCATGAATCAGTAAACAAACATCACCACCTTCTACCTTATCAACTTTTGCATATAGGTAAGACCGCTCGCCGCTCGACCAAGTGCCCCATGGCTCTGGCTGGTACCAACCAAACCATTCTTTAATTGAGTTCGCATTCTGTTCACTGTTGAAACGCAAAGTACTATTCAGCAACAAAAGAGGGTGGTCAGTAATTGCATTTACACAGACGAAATCGACGATATTTTTACTCGCCATGATAAAAAAAACTGAAATACCACAATATGCCAAAATAGCAAGCAGGGAAAGACTGAAATACTTTTTATTATTAGACATAAAATTGCGCACCCAAGACCCAAAATGTCATCAGCAGCGCATTAATCATGGCTAAAGAAGCGATTAGCTGACAACCCAACCTTGGATATCTGCTGAAAAATAACGAAATCGCAATAAATAGAGGGAATATTACATCACATATTCTTATTGATGATTCAAGCGATGTTGATAGTGGCACCAATATCCCAGCCAACGAATAAATAATCTCTTCAGCGGTGAGCTCTTTCGATTTTGAAGCTATAAATAACAAAGAAAAAAATGCCGTAAACGAAAGAATTGCGCCCGTAGTGTCAGAGAAATTACGAAAATACAATAAATTGTAAAATAAGTTATGCATTGGGTTAGCCAATGACCTGCCCCAGAAGGCGTGCACCTGAGAAAAAGCAAATGCGGAATCAAATCGATAGAAAAGAAATCCCATGAACACCATCAAGGGCACAGGTATCAGTAATATTTTTAAAAAAGACTGCCAATCGTTTTCGAAGATAGGCTTTACATTGTGATTTTTTCGCAACCAATGAAGTAAAAAAATAAAGAAAAGCAATATTCCAGGTGACCGCGCTACTGTGGCGAGCGATGCTGCAATCGCACCGCGCCCGTATTGCCCCTTCTCCATATAAAAATAAGAAACAATAACAAGACCTAGATAGAGGGACTCAGTCATAAAGCCTGAATAGACGAATGAGCCAGGAAAAAAGTACATTGCGATCACGGATGTTAACGCAATCCAGCGATCGCCGAACCGCAACAGTACATATCTATATAAGAAAATACCTGCGATAACTATCATTCCATTAGATAATAAAAGGCCTGCAGCAATTATCTTTATACCCAACACATCCGATAGGGCTTTAGTTAGGAAAGGAAATAAAGGGAAAAAGGCGAAAGAAGCCTGACCGAAAGTATCACCAGTAGTTAGAATTGGGCCCGTATAGCCATGCTCAGCAATTCCAGCGTACCAAGCGGAATCCCAGTGATACCATAATCCATACCAATTGTCTGGAGATGAATAATTGGGAAAATGGAGCTGGCTCGCAAAATTCTTAGGTATTATATGCAGGGCGGTCAAGCCAATAACTACTAAGACTATGCGAGATGCAACATATGCTGAGAGCACCACGAGCGCATCTTGCGCTTTCGATATGGGCCAGTTGCCCTCCTTCTCGCTACTGACGGATGTACTTCGACGCATGGTGAACTTGCCTTCAAACATATATGTAGACCAGATTGTTCTTGGCGGAATGAGAAATTTTTTTGCCGTCTGAGGTGGATATCAGCTAATGATCAGCAAGCTGATAGCAATTCGCACGACTAAGAGCGAAGGCACACGCAATGTAAAATTTCGTCATTTATTGAGTGCCATTAGCTTGAGATCGGATTCACAGCTCGTTTATGAGATGTGCAAAGCAAGAGCATAGCCCAATGAATGCAAGACGCCAAGATGACTTATCACAAAGCGTTGCGCTCAAAGATGCAATAGATTCCACGTGGCAAGAAGCTTCTTGTTCACTGAACAGTTCGGCGCAGCGGACAAATGCTTGCAATAAGGTAAAAGCGGCCGCTAACCTCACCCAGAACAAACAATCTCCATGGACTGCGGAATAACGATACCAGTCCTTCTCTTCGAGAAAACGAAAAGGATATCCTAAAATTAAATATATCGGTCGCCAAATAGCTGTCATTTGCATGGTGATGAGCTTTGCTCAGTCCGCATTCTCCCAGCAGAGCCTCTGCAAAGGTACCCCGAATACTGGCTCTCTCTCGATTCGTGTGGTTGACTTTCGCTTGACTTGCTTTGTCCGCCGCGAGCCCGCAAGCTTGGTCGATGGAACAACTCTTTACCCAAGCGCTCGGGCTTAGCGCCCCGTGGTGCGTCGTCAGCGTCGACTTGCGACCCGCCGAAGGTGCGATCACTTCCAGATCGACAATGCCGCCAAGCGGCTGGCTTGCCCCGGTTGTTGGGCGATAGACCAGCCGATTCATGATCGACTGCAACGATCCTGGCGACACCTGAACTTCTTCCAGTATCAAGCCGTGCTGCAAGCGCGTGTGCCGCGTGTTACCTGTACGCGATGCGAGAAGACGACCCAAGTGGAAGTGCCGTGGTCGCGCGGGGGATCGGGTTTCACGCAGACGCTGGAAGCTTTCATCGTGGCCTCGTGCGAGCAGATGCCGGTATTGGCGACATCCCCAACTGCTGGGCGTGTCGGACGTGTATTGGATCACCACCTCAAGCAGGCGCGCACCAAGGAAGGATTACTCGCGGGTGCGTCGCATCAGCGCGGATGAGCGCAGCGCGCGAAAGGGCCAGCGCTATCTGACGTTGTTCTGTGATGCCGACGAACGGCGCGTGTCGTTTGCCGCGTCCGGCAAGGATGCGGCGACGTTTGCTGCCTTTGCCGAGGATCTGGCCGCACACGGCGGGGGTGCCCAGGCAATCACCGATGTCAGCATGGATATGAGCGCCGCCTAAGGGAGCCCATGGTGGCGAAGTGTCTACTTTACGATGGCCCGGTTTATAGGGGGCGGGTCAATAGCACACCGGCGCCAGCCAAACATAGTATACAATGCAACAGTCATTTATCAATGACACCTCCGGCTAGGTAACGGCCTCTCCCCTCTTCGCCTAGCGCCGCTGGATCTGCGGGCTGAGCCGCGCCCAGGGAACACGAGCCACGAGCTCGTCCGCAAGAATCATCGGTATGTCAACATCTTACGCAGGAATGCCAACAGGCTGTTCCTCGCTTCACCCCCTAGCTACTGGGATTGGGTCCCAAATCGTCGCGCTTCTCAAAACGGGGAGGACGTCGTAGTAAGTCGACGCAAGGAAGCTTACACTTAACTGACAATTTGCTTGCACTTAATGGCTCGCGGGTGTGCTTGTTCAGCTGTCGGGCCGGACTGGCATCGCTCAACAACTATCCAATGAAAAAGCTTCTCCACTTTCATCTTCCCAAAACAGGTGGTACGGCGATACGTCACCATCTGGTCAATCAACTTGGCGAAGACAACGTCACCAGAGCGTTGGCCGGGGTACGTTTAGCGGATGCGCTGATCGAATGGGATCAGATGACCGCCATTAGTGGCCACTTTTCCCTGCGGCAAGGAGATAAGCTGCCGTCGAATCGATACAGTTTTACCGCCCTCCGCGATCCGGTGGATCGCTTCCTCTCGGAGTTCTACTTTTCAAAGGTCGATAACTCAAGTAGACCTCTCGATAGAAGAACGCACACACTGGATCTCGACTCATACCTCCATAGTCTGTCTGACAAGGAATGCCAAGCATTTTCAGTGCAATTGGAAATGCTCTATCCCCTTGGCACAGACTCCCAGCACGTACTCTCCCAGAACGAAAAATTGCTGGCCGCATTAAATGTACTGAACCTCTTTAGCTCGATTGCCATTCAGGAAGAGCTGGAAGATTTCACATGCATGCTTGACACCATATTTCATTGGCCGAGCAAGCCGCCGCCTCGGGTGAACATTACTTCTTATCGTTTGAACGTGGATGAATTGAGCGTCCCGCAACGCAATCGCCTTAAGCTTTTGCTTGAACCCGAAATTGAGCTCTATCAGCGCGCCAAAGACATATTCAAAAAGCAAAGAAGGCAACTGCTAATCCAAGCCCAATGTGGCGCGGTGATCGACCCAATATTCGAGGCAACCGAACCAGCACTAAATGCAATCGCTAATCCTCCAATGAATTTTGGAGATCTTCGTTGCTCGATCAAAACGGTTCGCGCCACCGGCGTTATTTCGGGCGACGAGCGCGTTATGATCGGAGAAGAACTCTCCATTTCGATCGAACTTGAAGCAGACGTGCCAATATCGTCGTTAAACATTGGGATCGCGATCAAAGATGACCGCGGCATCCTTATGTTTGGCACTAACTCCATGCTTCTTGGTGAAGTTTTTCAGCTTTCTCCCGGCATATATGTCTCCACATATCGCATGCTCAACCGCATGCCGATAGGCAGTTATCGTTTAGACGTCGCTCTAACACCGACGGAAAGTCATTATGAAGGCTGCTATCATTGGATCGAACAGGCCGCCTCATTCGATGTATACGATGTCGCCTTGACCACGTTCGAAGGGAAAATACTGATGGACGCGCAAGTTGAATTGACGCCGACATCACGTTCCGCCTCTTGCTCGAGCTCGTCGTACATAACAGCAAACCGGACCATACGAGCAAAAGCTCGCGTAAATCCACCTCTGCACGATTTCAGGGCAAAAATTGTCGCGATGTGTTCGCCGGAGACTGTCCAAAGCGGGAGCGAGGTTTTGCTTCCAGTTCAAATAAAAAACAAGAGCAACCAAACTTGGCCTGCATTCGGACTGCAGCCTGTCACACTTTCTTATCGCTGGTATGCGGAGCGAGGCGCTCTCTTGATCGCAGATGGTTTAAGAACACAGTTACCTAATGATGTAAAACCTAACGAGAGCATAACCATAGCACTTCATGTGAAAGTCCCGGATGTGAAAGGAAGGTTGCTTCTAACGGCCTCATTAGTCCAAGAATACGTAGTCTGGTTCATGGAGCGACGAACCAGCTCATCGCTCACATTCAAGCTTAGTGTCATTTAACCCCGCGAAGCGTCCCGATCACAGTATCTACCTAAGGCGCGTCCAATGAGGGACAGAAACTTAGCTTTGCGAGATCAGATCAGAAAGAAGCTGCGTCTTCTCTCTCATCAGAGAAACATTCCCCTTACTTTCAACATTCAAACGCAGAAGCGGTTCTGTATTAGAAGCACGCAGATTGAAACGCCACTCGCCAAAATCCGCACTGATACCGTCCACGTTTTCGACCACCGGCTCCTGATTGGCGAAATAAACCATGATGCGATCTACGGTTTTGCGGACATCATTTACAGAGAAATTGATCTCTCCGCTACATGGGAATGCCATAACTTGCTTGCTGACCAGTGACCCGAGAGAGCGGCCGCTCTTGCTGATACGTTCAGCTAAAAGCAGCCATGGGATCATCCCTGAATCGCAATAGGCAAAGTCTCGAAAATAGTGATGGGCGCTCATCTCACCACCATAGATCGCGTCCTCTATTCGCATACGCTCCTTGATAAAGGCGTGCCCTGTCTTACTTTGCACTGGCAAACCGCCTGCAGCACGTACCATATCGATGGTGTTCCACGTAAGCCGGGGGTCATGAATCACCTTTGCTCCCTGATGCTTTTCAAGCAGCTGAGCAGCAAGCAAGCCCACGATATAATATCCTTCGATGAAGTCACCTTCGGCATCAAAGAAAAAACAGCGATCAAAGTCGCCATCCCACGCTAATCCAAAATCCGCGCCGTGAGCGCGAACTGCATCAGCTGTAGCAAAGCGGTTTTCAGGCAACAACGGATTAGGAATGCCATTAGGAAAACTACCATCTGGCTCGTGGTTCACCCGAATGAACTCGAACGGCAAATGCTTAGCAAGCAAATCCACCACGGGTCCTGCACATCCGTTACCCGCATTGACCACAATCTTAAGTGGCCTAAGAGCTGTAGGATCGATATATTCCAGCAAGTGACTGATATAAGCTGCCTTATTGTGATCGTGGGTCACACGCCCTTGTTGCTCAGCATCCAAAAAGCGATTCTCTTCTACCAGACGTTCCATGTCGCGTAAGCCGGAATCTCCACTAATCGGCTTGGCTCCTTCCCGCACCAGTTTCATACCGTTGTAATCCATCGGGTTGTGACTGGCGGTCACCATGACGCCACCAACAACACCACGATGAAAGGTTTGGAAGTAAACTTCTTCAGTACCGCACAGGCCTATATCAACAACATCGCACCCTGCACGCATAAGGCCCTCCGCAAGAGCTACGGCAAGCGCAGGACTGTCCTTACGAATGTCATAACCGACTACTACTTCGCCCTTACCTACAATTTGGGCAAATGCCCTACCGATTCGCTCAGCTAGCTCTGCATTGAGCTCATCGGGAACGCGGCCTCGAATGTCATAAGCCTTAAAGCTCCTAAGCGCCATGCCCTGTTCTCCAGCAGTATTCGATTTTATTCATGCGCTTCATACATCCACTGTAGCGTCTGTCGCAACGGAATCGTGTCCAATGGACCAATCAATCGCGCCAGCTTTTCATTGGAACCCGCCAATTTCGCTACCTCGTTAGCGCGTACAAACGCAGGGTTTATGCGTACCTCGATCCGGTAACCCGAAAGATCCTCCATCATTCCAATTACTTCGTTAAGTGTATGAGCATGTCCAGAACAAATGTTCACGACCTCACCGAACGCGTCAGCGTTAAGCAGCCGACGGTAAGCATTAGCTACGAACCGTACGTCCTGAAAATCGCGGGCAACGCTAATGTTGCCAAGTTCAATCACTGGCGCACGGCGCCGAAAATGCGAAACGATCTTGGGAATAAGATACTTTTCCGATTGCCCTACCCCCGTGTAGTTAAAGGGGCGGGTCATGACAATGGGCAGGCGATCACCCCAAAGACGTGCCATCTGCTCCATGGCAAACTTGCTGACAGCATAATCATTAGCTGGTGAAGCCGGCAAATCTTCCGTAAGGAGCGGCGCATCCCTATTACCATAAATGTTGGCGCTGCTTGCCAGTATTACGGCACGAGGTCGCTTGTCAATGGAAGCTAGGGCCTCCAACAGATTGCGGGTGCCTACGATATTGGTACGGTAAATGGCATCGGCGTCACCATGTGCAACAAAAGCAATGGCGGCAAGATGTATGACTGCGTCGGGCTCGAGAGCTCTAACGGCACTGATGGTGGCCTCGCGATTGCACAAGTCGACGGAAGTAGTTCCGGAAGCAGGTTCGTGCGACAAACCCACCACCCTGTAACCCGCTGCGGTCAGTTCAGCCGAAACGTATCTACCCGTGAAGCCTAAGCTCCCAGTCACCAATGCAACTGGCCGTGAGCTATCAGAATGATTGGCCACGTTCGTTCCGTTGGAGGTCAGCAGCAACCATCATGCGGCACAACTCCTCGAGGCCCGTCTTTGGTTCCCATCCCAGCTTGGCCTTGGCTTTCGACGGATCACCAATCAATAGATCGACCTCTGCTGGGCGATAATATCTAGGATTGATAACAACCATTGCCCGACCGGTTTCTCGACAAATACCTCGCTCGCCCGCGTCCTCCCCCTTCCAATCGATTGTGATGTCCACGGCCTTGAAAGCCATGGTCACAAAATCACGTACAGTTTCCGTGCGATTTGTCGCCAGCACGTAAGTATCCGGCTCGTCTGCTTGGAGCATGCGCCACATACCTTCGACGTATTCCTTCGCAAAGCCCCAATCACGCTTGGCATCAAGATTGCCTAATTCAAGCCGGTCTGTGCGTCCCAGCTTGATTTTGGCTACGGTGTCCGTGATTTTTCGGGTGACGAACTCGCGACCGCGCAGCGGTGATTCGTGATTGAACAAAATTCCGCTGCTTCCAAAAATCCCGTAAGACTCGCGGTAGTTCACCGTTATCCAATGAGCATAGAGTTTGGCTACGCCGTAAGGGCTCCTTGGATAAAAAGGAGTGTCCTCCTTCTGAGGAACTGCCTGTACTTTTCCAAACATCTCAGATGTCGAGGCCTGATAGAAACGGATGTTCGGATCTACGATGCGAATTGCCTCAAGAAGATTCAATGCACCTACTGCTGTGATTTGTGCAGTAAGCACAGGCTGATCAAACGAGACGCCGACAAAGCTCTGAGCAGCCAGGTTGTATACCTCGGTAGCTCCCGTATCCTGCAGCAATCGAACCGCAGAACCCAAATCCGTCAGATCATACTCAACCAAGTGTAAATTCGGCTGCTTATCTATACCAAGCTCTTCAATACGCCAAAAGTTGACCGAGCTCGTACGACGGTAGGTACCGTAAACAACATACCCTTTTTGAAGAAGCAGTTCGGCAAGATAGGCGCCGTCTTGACCAGAGATGCCTGTGATGACCGCTGTTTTCATGAAGTCTTTTCCTGGTTTCATATTGCAATTATTTCAGCTACGACGCCTAAGTTTAACCAGGCATCCAGGTCCTATATGGCAACCTTCCCGTAACTGCATCTAAGAACTGCTCAGCGCTTTCCTTCCATGAACTAGCTGCTATAGCCTCATGGATAGGAACTGCCCCTGTTCGAATGACAGCAAGTGACTGCTCGATGGAACTCGCCAGGTCCTCTGCGGAATTTCCCGAAAAATAGAGAATCCCGTTTCCGCCAACTTCATGGAATACAGGAAGATCGCGGGCAAGAACCGTCACTCCGTGCACAGCCGCTTCGATGATCGGCAGACCAAACCCTTCTCCACGCGAGGCCACGAGCAGCAGACTAGCTAGACCATACAGGCGGTCAAGCAGCTCATCGCTCGCTGTAGAAAACCAAGTTATCCCAACTTCCATATCCGATTGAATTTTCAGCTTTTCGATCAGCTCCTCAACGCACCAACCCTGCTTACCTACAATCACCAATTCCGCATCAACTTTTCGCGCCCTTAGTATCTCAAAAGCTTCTAAGACTTGATCGTGACCCTTGCGAGGTTCGATCGTGCCTACCATAAGCACTATATTTTGCTTTTGATGCAGTCGCCTCAAACGCTCAACTTCCTCAGAGGACATGCCCCGAGATGGAACGCTAGCCTGAACGTCTGCGCCGAGGTGGAACCAAGAAAGATCGAGAGAATACATACGCCCCGCAGAAGCTAGCCATGCCATGAACTCATCGGCTACTGACCTCGAGATGGCAACTACCCGGTCTGCAACGGCAGTGACGGTGCGATACCAAGGCTCCAAAATTGCCGGCGCATTAGGAGGAAACCACTCAGGGTGAGCTATGGGAAGCATGTCATAAAGAATGAAAGCAATTTCGACTCCCTTTGTCTTGAGCGACCTGAACATCTCGAAAGCCGCAGGGACTCCGGTGGGCGCCAGATCTAGTCCAACAAATATATCCCCGCTACAAACATCGATCGGATCGTCCTCAAGCGTAGTTTCAGGGCATTCTAGGAATGTGCAGGTGAAGCGGCGAGCATAGCGATAAATTCCGTCGCCGTTGGTATAAACAGGCTCTACGCGCCAATCAAACTCGTCTCGAGTTAGCAGCTCATTGAGTATGCTTCGTACGACGCGTTGGATACCACTCCGTGCATCGGTTCGCACTAGCTCCGATACATCGAGCAACAACTGAGGACGAGGCGCTGCCGGTCCAAGCAATGTTGAAAGGCCTAGAGCCACCGCATCTCGATCGGTGTTCGCGGGGCCGACTGTTGAGCGAATTGTCGATATCCCCGCTAGCGTATCCCGAAGAATTCTACGTGAACTACTTTGATGGAACGTCTCGATAGCTAGGCAATATTGTTGAGCAATACGCTTGGGATCATGCATTTGTTCCAAATAGTCACGCCCCGCCCGGGCCAGAGCCGAACGCTCCTCCTTAGAATCAATTAGCCTACGGATGCTTGCAGCAAGTTCCCCGCTCGAAAATTCATCTTCGAGCGTTATTACTGCTTCGCGCGGCAACTCGGCCAACGATCCATGAGCATTGACGATCGTTGGAACACTCCACGCAAGACAGTCAAGTACGGCTGCAGAGGTCTCACCACGCGATTGTCGTCTCAACTGGACGGCCACGTCTGCTGACGCTAACCAGCGACGGTAAGCTTCCACGTCGGCAAAACCGGTTATGACAACGTTACGAGCGCCTGCTGCCTTTATACGTTCGTATAACATGCCCTCCCAGGCTGGGTTGGCAGCGCGACCAACGAAAACGAGCTTGCAATCGGCACGATCGCCGAAAGAGCTAAGCCACGCATCAAGCAAAGAATCATTGCATTTTGCAGCACTAAGCATTCCAAAAGAAGCAACAACCAATTGGCTATCGTCCAGCCCTAGCGCACGTCGAGCGGCAGCGCGATCGATCGTTTGCTGCACCTTTCGCAGAAGCGGCACCTGAACAAAGCGCTGTGCCACATTCTTTCCGTACCACTGATCAGCAAGATCACGACTGTGTGCAGAGTGAACTATCGCTCCGTCAGCGGCGGAAACCACGCCCCAGTTGCACGGAAATCTAAACGCCGTGCTATTACGATCCGGCGTATCGCCCAGCGCCTTCAGAGCAGGATAACCCTGGCCTTCGTAAAGCGCCCTTTGCCATATGCCCGGGGACCGTCCAGTGTCTTGCAGCCAGTGATGCAGATTCCCCAGATAGAAGTCGTGCAACGCAATCGTTCCGCCAACTTTCGATAGCACATCGAACATGTAGCTGTGGAACTCCGAATTACCGAAGTGATATAGCACTCGGTCGAAATCGCTGGTGTTTTTTAAAAACCAAGGCACATCTCGCACGGGTAGCATCAAACCGTCGAGATGAATCGGCCTGTTGATGTCATCGACGATCAGTTCAACGTCGTAGTGGGTCATCAACTCCGGAATTAATTCCGCGCTAAAGTCTGCGATGCCTGACTGCTGCGGTGGCAGTGGTGACAAGAATGCCAACTTTGGCCTATCGCGCCGAGTAGGCAATTGTTCGCATCTAGAGGGCACAGCACGCTTAGCGGCCACTGCCATCTCAATACCCTTCCATGCTTCTGCAGCGGTTCGCTCCCAGGAAAATTTACGGCTGCGCACAAGCCCATCTAACGCAAGCTGCTTACGCAATGCATCATCCGACAAAACACGAACCATGGCATCTGCGATCGATTGCTTGTCTCTTGGATCAAAAAACTGACCTGCAGGACCCACCACTTCCGGCAGGCTGGATGTATTGGAAACCACAACAGGCGCGCCTACCGACATCGCCTCCAGAACAGGCAAACCAAATCCTTCGTGCCAAGAAGGAAAAACAAATAGCTCGCACAGGCTGTATAACGCTAGCAAATCCTCGTCGGATACGAAACCTGTAAGGACCAAAGCACCTTTGGGTAAGCCTACGCGCCGCGCAAGCGCACGCAATCGCTGCATCTCCTCCGGAGGCGCAGCGCAAACAATTGCCAGCTGGTGGGATTGAGCGAAACGACCGGTAGCCGCAAACGCCTCAATGAGCAGATCGATGTTCTTACGATGATCCATTCCACCGGTGTACATCACAAATGGCTTATTGAGTTTCAACTTCCCACGAAGCACAAGCTTCGCATTATCAGAAAGAGCAGTAGGCGCGTAACGTTCGTCTACGGCTTCGGAAATATTCAGAACACTATCTGGTGTGCACCCCAGCGCAGCAAGGACCTCCTGGCGAGAGCTTTCGGAAACCGCGAGGAGAACGTCAGCCTTTCCTAAACTCTGAAGGGTACGCAAATACCAATTACGTAGCGGCGGCTCGCGTAAGTAGACATCTGGGTAAATCCAAGGAATGAGGTCGTGAACAACAACTGCTGTTGCGACACTGCTGCCAACCGATGGAAGCGAACAGATGCAATCGTCGAGCCAGCCTTCAAAAAAACTGATGAAAAGTACGCAATCTGGCGCCACTGACGCAATCAATGCATCTCGTACCAAACGGGCTGCCTCAGCTCGCCAGCCATTAGCCTCATTCATTGAATTACGAGGCGACGGCGCAGTCCAGACATGGATATCTTGTTGCTTCACGTTTACCAGCAATTCTCGGCGCAACTCAATCGCCGATTCTTCCATATCTCCGTTGAGGAGAAAGGACATCCGCCGCCCGCTTGCTTGCCGAAGCAGCGCGCGTATGAGCGCTCTGGCAAAAATGCCAATGCCACGCTTTCCGTGTACTAGGCTCTGGCATGCCTGCAAATCTACAAGCAAATGCATGGTCTGGCTGCTCTCCTGATCCATAGATATTACGAAGACTTCATTACCCGATCTAACATCGAACGAATCACCCGTGCCCGATTCGGCAAATGGGCACACTCATCCGCCATCGTCACGGGCGATTTATGCTGAGGTGCTTCCGGGTGAGAGTTGCCAATTACAACGCGAACCATGCGAGTCTTAAATTTCGGTGTGATACTTAGAAGCATGCCGCCGATGCGCCGAAGTTGAGGCCGATTTGTAGCTGCAACAATAAGGCGAACTAGCGCGGCCTTTGATCGAACACCAGCAGTAGATCCTCTTCGCACTACTACTGTTCGAAGGACGCGTGCAAATAAGCGCAGTCCTCCTGTCATGCGCCAGGAACGGCTCTGCAGAACTTGCTGCAACTTGGCATCCAACGCACGCTCACGATTCAAACTTTCAAGCAATGCTGCGTGCACATTGTCCGCGAAAGCCAAGCGCTCATGTACATGCTCGATCGCAGTTTGCATGCCGCCGAGCCGGTTAACCAAGTGTTCCAAACGCCGCCCCTCTTCCTCAAGACGGGAAACACGTTCATCCAGTTCGACGATGCGCGCTTCATCTTCTGCAAATAGACGTGCTTGTGCTTCATTTTGAAGCCGCGCTTCGTGCAATTTCTCGATCTCGCCCTGCATGCTATCGATTCGTTTTCCTTCTTCGAAAAGCTTCCGTACCTGCTCTTCAAGGCGCGCCTCACTTTTATCGTAGCAATCGAGCAGATCGGACACCGGTAAACCATATTCTCGCCCGAATGCATCATTGAAAGTGTCCAAAGACGACACATCCGCTTGCTTTTGCGCCACAACTGCATAGTCAGGACTTGCGCCACCGAGCACTTGATCTAAAGAAACGTGCTTTGCATGTAAAAGTGCAGTGCTTTCTTGAAGGCGGACAATTTTGACGCGCGCAAAACCATAATGCTCTGGAACAAATGCCAGCAGTTCAGGAGGCAAAGGATTGCGATGCGATGGATCCATGTAGAAGCCCAGCGACGAAACTTTGAAATTTTCGGGATTCGGTGTCTCCAGGATGAGCAGTCCTGCTGGCTTCAGAACTCTCAAGGCCTCTGCTACGAGAGTCTGCAATTGCTCGAAGGGAAGATGTTCCGCGATATGAAAGCCAGATACGATCAGCTGACTTTCGCTAGGCAGCTGCCTAAGGAATTCAATAGCGTCCCCTTGAATTGCCTGCAGCCCTCGCTCGTGACATGAGCGCAACATGCCAGCATCAAGGTCAACGCCCTGTCCTTCGAAACCGTATTCCTTGAGTAACTCCAGCCACTCTCCCCGACCACATCCCAGGTCAACCGCAGGCACCACAGGGTAGATCTGTTTAAGCGGATTGACGAATGGTAGATATACCTGCAGTCGTGACAGGATCAACTCTCGTGAACCACGAAACTTGTCCTCAAACGCCCGATAGAAGTCCTTGTGACTTTGCTGCCCCGCGGATTCTGCGCTCGGCCCGGGAATTAGTGATTGGTTATTTTGCATAGATCGCTCATCACGCATATGCCGCTCAGACACAATTCATGCCTTTTAGCGGCATCATAGTATGGGGCTTTTACCGCCATGCGACCAAAACACGGATCACAAGCGCTTAACATCGATAGTCGGCGGAACCCATGCGGTGCCCACAAATCTCGCCTGGCTCAAATTGGATACCGAGAAAACCAAGGCAAGGTCACGCCATTCATAATTATTGACTAGATGCGTGTCTGTACTGGAAAGCGCAGTAGAGATCGAATAGGTGCCCGTTCCAAGGTTCATGGGAAACGCGATACGAAAGTCAACACATTGACCTGCTCTTATATTTTCCAGAGCCTGCCCAGTGTGATGTGTATTCGTGCCAAAGACTGCTTGTCCGAGCCTGTCCTTAATCATGTATCCCAAGACCAGTCTCGGAACGTCCTTATGTATCGCCGCCTTAACGCACAGCACCACGGATTGCCCAACGTCAACGAATTCTATTGGCTCCTCAGCTTCATTTAAGAGGACGATTTCCTTCACCGAAACCTCTCGCGTCCCTGAGATGGTCTGCGTTCGCCCGCTCTCATCCGTGGTTACCGTTACGGTACTATTTTCCCGCTCTGCGATCAGAGCGTTATAGAGGTCCATGACTTCTTGGGGGTTGCCATCCTGAATAAGACGCCCCCCATCGAGGAGCAGCGCGCGGTCACAAAGAGACTGCACTGCCCCGCTATCGTGTGACACGATCAGCAAGCTGGTGCCCTGCTCACGAAATTCACGGATACGCTTGAAACATTTATGCTGGAAATAGGCATCGCCGACCGAAAGCGCCTCATCGACAATAAGCGCATCTGGCCTGAATGCCGTTGCAGTCGAGAACGCCACACGCATTTGCATGCCGGTGGAATATGTTCGAGTCGGCTCATCGAAATAATCGCCAATTTCAGCAAACTCTTCTATCTGGTCGATGACGCCGTCAATCGCCTTTCGCGAAAACCCCATTAGGCCCGCCACATGGTAAACGTTTTGACGACCAGACAAATCCGGATTGAACCCCATGCCGAGTTCTAGAATCGCCGCAATGCGCCCGCTCACCGCCACGCTGCCAGTTGTTGCGCGCAGTGTTCCAGTGATCAACTTAAGCAGGGTGCTTTTTCCTGCCCCATTCTGCCCAACGACGCCTACCGCTTCTCCGCGCGCGACGCTAAAGGAAACATTTTGCAGAGCCCAATGTTCCGTTTTGGCCTGCACCTTCACGCCAAACCAGGACGCGAATCGCTTCCATTCGGTACCGTAATCGCGGTAAGCCTTACCGATAGCGTTGACAGTGAGAAGTCTATCGGTCACAGCACATCCACCATTTCAGGAGCTGCCCGCCGAAACATCATTAGCGACAAACCAAGCATGACAAGGCCGAACGCACCGACGCCCATCAACCCGGCAACGTCAGGCCCGCGCCCGTAAAGCATGATGTTCTGAAACGACACAACGATGTGATACATCGGATTAAATTGAAGAAAAGCTTTCAGCCCCTCAGGAACAATGGTTGGCATGTAAACCACTGGCGTTAACCAGAACCAGAGCTGCAATATGACCACCATGACCTGCGCCACATCGCGCACAAAAACGTTTATGACACCGAGTAACAGACCAAGCCCAAGACTGAACACGACGTTGACCAAAAAAAGCAGTGGCAACCACAAATATGCCAATGTAAACATGTGTCCTATGAGTAAAAAGACGCCGATGGCTGCAGCCAACAGAAGTATATTGTTGACCAGCGCCGAACCCGCCACGATTAATGGCAGACACACTCGCGGGAACATGATCTTCTTCATCAACCCGCCGTTTTCAACAAACATATTGACAGATCGAGACAGCAGCTCGCTGAAAAGCGACCAAGCAGTCATTCCCGCCATCAGATAGATCACATAGGCGTAACGATCGTCGGTACCCGGCAATTTCGTAGCCAACACTCTAGAGAGGATCAAGGCGTAAATCGCCACCTGAGCCAATGGTTGCAAAATCATCCAGGCAGCACCGAGCTTGCTGCGCGAAAATCTCGATCGCAGGTCATTCTTTATTGACGATACGATGAAATGTCGGTAACGCCAGATTGCAAGCAACATCTCTATCACAACAATGTCTTCCCTTGGCTGGAGTGAAGCGTTCAGCTGCAAAAGCAGACTTCAAGCGACAGCCCCGTTATTTTCTATTATTCATGGCTCTCGAATGCTGGGTATTCCTTGACATTCAACTCCATTATTTCGCAGCGAAAAATTTTACGTCGATTACTTTCAGTCGTTTACCAAGCAGAGGTTCTTAGTAGGTGAAGATGCGATCTGTTTTGAGCATAAGCACTGTTTGCGCCTGTAACGGACATTAGCTCAGCAATAACTAACCTTACGGAACTGTCCATGGACCACAAAGCCATATCACTCATTTCAGGGTAGCCGCCAGCTCTTCCTTGAGGTCCGCCACATCCTCAACGCCAACGGACAGCCGGATTAATCCATCGCTGATCCCTAAACGCTTACGGTTTGCCGGTGGAATCGACGCATGAGTCATGATGGCGGGATGTTCAATCAAGCTTTCCACGCCGCCAAGCGACTCGGCCAAAGCAAACAACTCGCAACGCTCCAATACTTTGCAGGCTCTCTTCGATCCACCCTTCACTTCTGCACTAATGATGCCTCCGAAGCCATTCATCTGGCGACGTGCGAGAGCATGTTGCGGATGATTCTTAAGGCCAGGGTAGAGCACTCTTTCAATGGCTGGGTGTCTTTCCAGCCATCGAGCAAGTTCTAAGGCGCTCTCACAATGCGCCTTCATGCGAAGATGTAACGTCTTTAAACCGCGCATAGCCAGAAACGCATCGAACGGCCCAGCGATAGCCCCGACCGAGTTCTGCAGGAACGCCATTTGCTCGGCCAGCTCCCGATTGCCTGCTACGACAATCCCACCCACGATGTCCGAATGGCCATTGAGGTACTTGGTGGCCGAATGCAGCACTAGATCTGCCCCCAGCTCCAGGGGGCGCTGCACGATGGGTGAGCAGAAAGTGTTATCGACGACCAGGATGAGACCGTGTTTTTTGGCAAAAGCTGCCACCTTTCGCAGGTCGACCAGCTTCAGCATGGGATTGGTCGGAGTCTCCGCCCAGATCATCCGGGTATTGGGCTTCAGCGAGGCCTTCAGTGCGTCGCCGTCGTTCAGGTCGATGAAGCTGAAGTCCAGACCGGCGGAGCGGCGGCGGACGCGCTCGAAGAGCCGGTAGCTGCCGCCGTACAGATCGTCCATGGCGATGACGTGGCTGCCCGAATCAAGCAGGTCGAGCACGGTGGCCGCGGCCGCCAGGCCGGAGGCGAACGCAAAGCCGGCCACGCCCCCTTCCAAATCCGCCACACACCGTTCATAGGCCATACGGGTGGGGTTCTGCGTTCGCGAGTATTCGAACCCCTTGTGCTTGCCCGGGCTTTGTTGGACGTAGGTCGACGTAGCGTAAATGGGGGTCATGATGGCCCCGGTACTGGGGTCAGGCTGTTGTCCGGCGTGGATGGCGCGGGTGCCCAATCCCAGTGTCTTCGTCTTGCTGCGACTCTTGGTAGCCATGGCGAAGCTCAGTCCCCGAGATAAAACGGTCATCATAACCTGACAGGCCGGGAATCGCAGAATCGGCGCCTGAGACTCCGTTCAGCATGCTTGCTTTGCGCATCCCTTCTTCGGCTACCAGCCCACCGTCTTCGCCGACGCAACTTTTCTTAGAACCGCCGGGGAGCCGCCCGGCAAGCGCCGGCAGTTGGCCCGCAGCCCATTGCTTACCCTCCCCGCAGACTGCTTCCCGGCCCGATCAATGGCAAACTATCCGCTGGCTGCGTAGCAAAGCAGGGCTTGATGAATTCCCCATCTTTAGACGCCAAAACCTGGCTCGTTACCGGTGGTGCCGGCTTTATCGGCGCCAATTTCGTTCTCAAGGTGATCGCCGATGGCGGACACGTCGTCAATGTCGACAAACTCAACTATGCCGGCAACTTGGACACGCTCGCCCCGATCGCCAGCAACGATCGCCATATTTTCGTTCAGGGAGATATCAAGGACCGAGCGCTCTTTCAGAACCTGCTGACGGCGCACAAGCCCGAGGCGATCATCAACTTTGCGGCCGAATCGCACGTTGACCGATCCATTGATGGTCCAGCGGCCTTTATCGAGACCAATGTCGTCGGAACGTTGAGCCTGTTGGAGGCCGCACGCGACTACTGGCGCTCAATGGAAGGCGCGGAACGCGATCGCTTCCGGTTTTTGCATGTATCGACGGACGAGGTTTACGGCAGTCTGGGGGCCGAGGGGAGCTTTACGGAAGCGACCGCTTACGCTCCTAACTCCCCCTACTCCGCGTCCAAAGCGGCTTCCGATCACTTGGTGCGCGCCTTCCATCACACTTACGGCCTGCCCACATTGACCACCAATTGTTCGAACAATTACGGGCCCTATCAGTTTCCGGAGAAGCTGATCCCGCTAGTCATCCAGAAGGCGTTGCATGGTGAACCGTTGCCTGTGTATGGAGATGGCTTGAACATCCGTGACTGGCTGTATGTGGGTGACCATTGCGCGGCCATAAAGCGGGTACTGGAGCGCGGTCGAGTGGGAGAAACCTACAACGTGGGCGGCAATGCGGAGCGCACCAACATCGACGTGGTGCGCACTATCTGTGCCCTGCTTGATGCGCGCCGCCCGCTACCCGACGGCAAGGCTCACGAAAGTCTGATCACCTTCGTAAAAGACCGTCCCGGCCACGACCGTCGCTACGCCATCGACGCCAGCAAGCTGCAGCGCGAGCTGGGCTGGCAGCCGGCGCAGACGTTCGAAACGGGCATCACGCAGACGGTGGACTGGTACTTGTCCAACCAGATCTGGGTACAGCGCGTACTCGACGGCAGCTACCGCATGGAACGGCTCGGCGCATGAATACACGCAAGGGGATCATCCTGGCCGGCGGCTCAGGCACCCGGCTCTATCCGATTACACAGGCGATCAGCAAGCAATTGCTGCCGGTCTATGACAAACCCATGATCTATTACCCGCTGTCCGTGCTGATGCTGGCGGGCATGCGCGAGATTCTGATGATCAACACGCCGCATGAGCAAGCGCTGTTCCAGCGCCTGCTGGGTGACGGTTCGCAGTGGGGTATCGACATCCGGTATGCCGTGCAGCCATCGCCCGATGGTCTTGCGCAAGCCTTCCTCATCGGCCGTGATTTCGTGGGGAGCGCGCCAAGCTGCCTGGTGCTCGGCGACAACATTTTTTACGGCGTCGGACTTACGGAGCGCCTGAAACGCGCGGCAACGCTGCCGCATGGCGCCACCATCTTCGGCTACTGGGTCAAGGATCCGCAACGTTACGGGGTTGCCGAATTCGACGGCGAAGGGCGGGTGGTGGGCATTGAGGAAAAGCCTACCCAACCGAAGTCCCAGTACGCCGTCACGGGGCTGTATTTCTACGATCAGCGGGTATGCGATTACGCCGCCAGCCTCAAGCCTTCTTCCCGTGGCGAGCTGGAGATCACCGATCTCAACCGTTGCTATCTGGAAGACGGCTCCTTGCACCTGGAACAACTCGGCCGCGGCTACGCATGGCTGGATACGGGCACACACGAGTCCATGATGGAAGCGGGCAACTACATCCAGACCATTGAAAACCGGCAAGGGTTAAAAGTCTGCTGCCCCGAGGAAATCGCCTACCTCAATGGCTGGATCGATGCGGAGCAGGTCATGCGCCTGGCCGCCCCGTTGATCAAGACCGGTTACGGTCAATACCTTACCCAATTGGTGAACCAGGGCCCCGCACGATGAAGGTCATTCAAACATCCCTGTCGGGCGTACTGGTGATAGAGCCGCAAGTTTTTGGAGATGCTCGCGGGTTCTTTTACGAGAGCTACAACGAAGCGAAGTACGTCAAGCTGGGGATTCACGTCAACTTCGTGCAGACCAATGTTTCCCAGTCGGCCAAAGGCGTGCTACGCGGCTTGCACTATCAATGGCCCAACCCGCAAGGCAAGCTGGTCAGCGTGCTGCAAGGCGAGGTCTACGACGTCGCGGTGGATATCCGCCATGGCTCGCCCTCTTTCGGGCAGTGGACCAGCGCGATGCTGACGGCCGCGAATCATCGGCACATGTGGATCCCCGCAGGCTTCGCTCACGGCTTCTGCGTACTCTCCGAGCAGGCGATCTTTACCTATCAGTGCACTGCGTTGTATGACCCGGCGGCTGACGCCTCCATTTGCTGGAACGATGCAGCCATTGGCATCGATTGGCCGGTCAGCGAACCGTTGATTTCCGCCAAGGATGCCAAGGCGCCGCTGCTGGCAGACGTACCGGCCGATCGCCTGCCCACGTTCGAAGCATGAACATCCTGCTGCTAGGTGCAAATGGGCAGCTCGGCCGCAGCTTCCTTGAACATGGCGGATTGGCGTCACGCGGGCAACTGGTGGCGGCCACCCGTGATGGCTGCCGCTTCGATAACGGCCATGCCGAAGTGGCGGATTTATCGCAGCCCGATACGTTGCGGGGTTTGCTGGATCGGTTACAGCCCCGATTGGTCATAAACACTGCAGCATATACCGCAGTAGATCGCGCCGAGAGCGAAGAAACCCTTGCCACGCGCATCAATGGCGATGCAGTCGGTGTACTCGGCGCATGGTCCGCGGCCAATGATGCGCTGGTCATCCACTATTCCACGGACTACGTTTTCAGCGGTAACGCCACCGCGCCGTATCCCACCGACGCAGCCACCGCGCCGATTGGCGCTTATGGCCGCAGCAAACTGGTCGGCGAACATGCATTGCAGAGCAGCGGTGCGGACCATTTGCTACTGCGTACCGCATGGATCTACGCGCCTCACGGGCACAATTTCCTTCGTACGATGTTGCGCCTTGCCGCGGAGCGCGAAGAAATCCGAATCGTGGTTGACCAACATGGCAGTCCTACCGACACGCTGCTGATCGTGCAAGCTACCCTTGCCGCCCTCGATAGGTGGCTGGAAGCCGATCCCGTGCAGCGCAGCCAATTGAAAGGAACCCACCATCTGGTCGCCAGTGGCGGGACTACGTGGCATGGCTTCGCGGAAGCGATCATGCGGGAGGCCAAGGCCTATGGCCTGCTTGCCCGCGTCCCGAAGCTGATTCCCATCACTACCGCTGAATTCCCCACGCCTGCTCGCCGCCCTGCGTGGTCAGTGCTGGACAATACGGGGTTCCAGCAACGTTTCAGTTATCCTTTGCCGGATTGGCGGCAGCGTTTGAACCACATCATTAAAGCACTGGTCCCTTAAAACATGTTGATTCCTCTCATTCTTAGTGGCGGCAGCGGAACTCGCCTCTGGCCGGTTTCGCGCCGGAACCTTCCCAAGCAATTTCTTTCCCTGAGTGGCGATGGCACGCTTTTCCAGCAAGCTATTACGCGCACGCAAACGCTGCCGGAAGCCACGGCGCCCATCATCGTCGCCAGCGAAGACCATCGATTCCTGGCCGCCGACCAGTTGCTCGAAGCCGGCGTCCAAGGCGCCACCATCGTGCTGGAGCCCGTCGCCCGCAACACTGCGCCGGCTATCGCCCTGGGCGCCCTCAAAGCCGTGGAGCGCGACCCGCAAGCCCTGCTGCTGGTCCTCCCCGCCGACCACCTCATCGGCGACACCGAAAGCTTCGTCGCTGCAGTGCAGCAAGCCCTGCCCTCCGCGCGCGATGGCTGGCTGGTCACCTTCGGCATCCGCCCGGATCGCCCGGAAACCGGCTTCGGTTACATCCGCCGCGCCGAGTCGATCGGCGGCAGCGCGTTCCGCGTCGAGCGCTTCGTGGAGAAGCCGGACCTGGCCACTGCCGAGGGTTACGTGAAGGACGGCGGCTACGACTGGAATTCGGGCATGTTCCTGTTCAAGGCGGCCCGCTATCTGGAGGAATTGGGCCAGCATGCGCCGGAGATGCTTGAAGCGGTGCGCAAGGCCTACGCCACGGGGCATGGCGACCTGGATTTCGTGCGCGTGGATGCCGAGGCGTTCGCCAAGGTGCCGGACAACTCGATCGACTACGCGGTGATGGAAAAGACCTCGCGCGCCGCGGTGGTTCCGGTGAGCTGCGCGTGGAGCGACATCGGTTCCTGGTCGGCGCTGTGGCTCTCGGGCCAGCATGACGAACACGGCAACCAGCGCGAAGGCGATACGCTCACGGTGAACACGCGCAATTCGCTGCTGCGTTCGCACGATCGGCACATGATCGCCACCGTCGGCGTGGACGAC
>Ga0055535_1000772_pt1 | contig 23685 bp, 17 predicted proteins | sample Araplaol_mTSA_r2_FD_54992 | JGI IMG/M metagenome (GOLD analysis project Ga0055535, IMG submission 54992) | Arabidopsis root microbial communities from North Carolina, USA - plate scrape CL_Col_mTSA_r2 | ecosystem: Host-associated > Plants > Roots > Endosphere | place: USA: North Carolina... | reverse complement strand
GCCGGTTTCGCATCCACCCAATGCCGTTCCCGCACGAACGGATAGGTGGGCAAGGCAAGACGACGCCTGGGCGATGGATGCAAGGCGCGCCAGTCGATCGCCTGCCCTGCCACCCACTTCGTCGCCACGGTGTGGGGATCGTCATGCGGCGGTTGCCACGCCGCGGATTCCGCCGATTGCGCCGATTGCGCCAGCGCCTCCGCCGAAAGCTCGCCGCAGCACACGCCATCTTGCGTGCCCGATGCCAGCCAGTTTTCCAATGACTGTTGCAAGGCATCGAACGAATCGGCCACCAGCGCAAGCCGAGCCGCCATGGCCTGCCGACCGATCTGCAGCGTGTACGCCAGATCAGCCAGGCTGGCATGGCGAATCTCAGGCGCAGCGATGGCGGTCAGCAACTGCCGCACGCGCTCGCGCAATACCGGCATGGTTCTGGCCGAGAGCACAATGATGGATGGCGAGTGATCCGGCGGCACCACGGCTTCAGGCGCCACGTATTCCTCGATGACCACGTGCGAGTTCACGCCGCCGAAGCCAAACGAACTGATGCCCGCGCGGCGCGGCACGGCATGCCCGGCCTCGTCGCGTTTCGCCGGCCACGGCTGCGCCTTGTCGACGATGAAAAACGGACTGCCTTCCAGCGCGATGCGCGGATTGAGCTGCTGGTAATGCACCAGCGGCGGAAACACCTGGTGCTTCATGCACAGGATCGTCTTGATCAAGCCCGCCAGGCCAGCCACCGATTCCAGATGCCCGATATTGGTCTTGACGCTGGCGAGGCCGCACGCTTGTTCCTGCAAGGTTTCGCGACGCGCTTGCGCAACGCGGGCGAAGGCCATTTTCAAGCCTTCCACTTCGATCGGATCGCCCTTGGGCGTGCCCGTTCCATGCGCTTCGACATAGCCCACCGTATTGACGGGCACGTCCGCCTGGCGCAGCGCTTCGGCGATCACGTTCGACTGCGCGAGCGAACCTGGATACGTCACGGTGCGCGCACGGCCGCCATGATTCACCGCCGATCCGCGCAATACCGCCAGGATGCGGTCGTTGTCGCGGATCGCATGATCGAGCCGCTTGATCAGGATCATCGCCGCGCCTTCGCCACGCACGTAGCCGTTGGCGCGCTCGTCGAAGGTCTTGCAGCTGCCGTCCGGCGACAACATGCCGGTCTTGGAAAACGAGATGAAATGCGTTGGGCTGCACAGCACGCTCACCCCACCGACCAAGGCGTGATCGCATTCGCCGCGGCGAATGGCATGCGCGGCCTTGTGCAAGGCCACCAGCGAACTCGAACACGCGGTGTCGATGGGCAGGCTCGGCCCATGCAGGTTGAGGAAATACGAAATGCGATTGGGAATGAGCGCGGTGTGCGTGCCGGTGGAAACGTGCCCTTCGATGGCGTCGAGCGCGTGGCGCAAGTGATCTTCGTAATCGAAATTGAACACGCCGATGTAGACGCCGGTGTTGCTGCCGCTGAACACCTTGGGATCGTAGCCTGCGTCTTCCAGGCAGGCCCAGGCCTGCTCCAGCATGATCCGCTGCTGGGGATCCATCACACGCGCCTCGCGCGCGGAAATGCCGAAGAAGTCCGCGTCGAAGTATTCGGCGCCATCGATAAAGCCACCCCACTTGCTGATGGATTTGTTTTCGTCCTGCGCTTGCGCCGAATAAAAGGCGTGCTTGTCCCAGCGGCTGGCGGGAATCTCGCTGATGCTGGAGCGCCCCTCGCACAAGTTGCTCCAGAACTGCGCGTAGTTGCTGGCGCCCGGAAAACGGCAGGCCATGCCGACGATGGCGATGTCGGCTTCGCGCGGCATCGTGGCTGCCGATGCGTCTTGCTGGGACGTAACCTGATGAACATTCATGACATACATGCCCTGTAGCGTGTTCTTTCGGATTGCGCGTCAAACGAGCTTGTCCGCATCCAGCGGTGCGACTTTCAACAGCAGCCGGCCTTCGTGGCGGCGCTCAGGCCACCAGCGAACGGGAGGCGGCCGGGACGGGGTCGATGCGTTCGGGATGGCTTCCGCGTTCACCCAGGAAGCGCGTATAGGAACGCGCAAGGTGTTCCGCCGCGGCGTCCATGAGCTTGATCGCGATACGGTCCACGTGGCGCCTGTTCCACGGTTCCAGCTCCGTGCCTTTCACCCATTGATTGAACGAACCCAGGGCCGGCCCGGTGTGGATCTGGTAATTCACGCGATCGCTGCCATTGCCTTCCATTGCGATGCGCGAGCTGTAGGCGAAGTACCAGCGGAACACCAGCGCCATCTTGTGCTTGGCATTGGCCTCGGCCTTGGCGACCTCATGTTCGCGGTTGACTGACCGGAAATAGGCGGCGGTCTCGCGCCAGATCTCGTCGAAGGTTTTTTTGAAGAACGTACCTTCCAGCTGCCGACGCGTGCGTTCGGGAATGTCGTCCAGGCTGTCGTAGTGGCGATAGAGCGAAAACAGTTTGTTCGCGCGCGCCGGGAAGAACACCGACTTCTTCAGAACCTGGATCTGCGCGCCAAGCTCGAACATGTCGCCTGCCGGCGCGTACTCGGTATCGTGGATGTCCATCTCCTGCAGCATCGATTTGCCGTCCGCACTCATGCCGGCTTCTACCGTGCACTGGTTGATCGAGCCGGTGAGAATGAAATCCGCGCCCAGCAAAAAGGCTGCCGCCCCCGCTTCCGGGCTGCCGATACCGCCGGCCAGACCCATGCACACGGGTTCTTCATAGCCATGCGTGCGTTGCAGTTCATCGCGCATGCGCAACAGCGGCGGCAGCATCACGGTGGGAATGCCGCCATCGGTATGTCCGCCGGAGTCGGCTTCCACGCAGATGTCGTGACTCATCGGTACGCGCTGGGCCAACTCCGCCTGCTGCGGCGTCACCAATCCTCGCTGCAGCAGCCGCTCCACGATCATCGCCGGTGCCGGGCTCATGAAAGCCCTTGCCACTTCGGGGCGCGAAACCTTGGCGACGACTCGGTGCTCGCAGGCGATGCGGTTGCGCGCGTCCGTGCGCAAACCTTGCAGGCGGAAACGCACCAGTGCCGGCGTCATCTGCATGAATGCCGCCGCCTCCACGTTGCGGATGCGGTGTTTCAGATAAAGATCGACGACAGCTTCTTCTTCAGCGGGATAGTCGACATTGGCAAGCAGATTCATGCCGTAGGGCTGGCCGTCACGCAATTCGCTTTGGATGCGGACGATGTTCGCTTCGATTTTCGCTGTCGACAGTCCGCCCGCGCCGAAAAAACTCAGCAAACCGGCCTTGCCCATCTTGATGACCAGGTCGGCGGAAGCGACGCCGCGATACATGCCACCAGCCATGTAGGCATATTTAAGGCCAAATCGCCGCCGGAACACGTCGCTGCCGAGCGACGTCGCCGTTATATACGGCTCGCCTTCCTGGCGATTTTCCTTCTGGATGATGTCGAACGATGCGCTTGCCGAAGGCGGCTCGTCATCCGCGGCCTTGATAGGCAGCACCACTGCCGTCTCCTCGATGATGGGTGTCGTCTTGGCCTTGATCTCCTGCACCATCTTGGTCAGCACGCTGGCGCCGATTTCCTGAAACTCGACCTCGCCCTTGCCGAGCACGTAACGGATTGAATCCACCCACTGCACTGGCGAGGCGATCTGCGCGGCCAGTGTTTCGGCAATGCGCGCGGGATCGTAAGGCCGCGCCGTGGCGTTGGCGATCACCGTCACAGTGGGAGGTGCGAAGGTGTATGACTTCAAAAACTCGGCGAACTCGGCCTGGGCGGCGCGCATGTGGCGCGAATGGAAAGCCGCGCTGACGTTCAAGGCTACGCAACGCACATTGTTTTTTGCGAACAGCTCGAGAGCGGTGGCAAGTTTTTCCTTGTGTCCGGCGATCACCGTCTGCGTGGGTGAATTGACGTTCGCGATGTCGATCTCATCGAGCCCGTGCTCATTCAAGGCCTCCCTCACTTCCTGCGCGCTGATGCCCAGCACCGCTGCCATGCCACCGCCACTGGCCGCACCCATCAGCTCGCCGCGCTTCTTCACCAGGCGTAGCCCGGTTTCAAAAGAGAACACGCCCGCGGCAAGCAAGGCGTTGTACTCGCCGAGGCTGTGTCCGGCGAGAAAGTCCGCCTGCACAGGCCGATGCAGGTAATGCAGCGCATTGACGACGAACAATGCAGGTTGCGTGTAGCGCGTCTGCGACAGCAACCCCTCCCTGTCATGCAGGCACAAGTCTTCCAGCGAATAACCCAGGATGTCGGATGCGCATTGGACCTGTTCCGGAAACAGCGGAAAGAGATCCTTGCCCATGCCCTTGAACTGCGAACCCTGACCCGGAAAAACGATGGCTTTCATGGTGTGTAACTCCGTGCTGCGTCCGCTGCGTGTGTGCCTGCCCTGATCTGCCGGTATGACCGGATGAACTGTCTGGTTTATTCCGCGCGCGTCCGGCCGAAGGATCGCCTTCAAGCCGGACAGCCGCTGCATGTCGCTGCCGAGCGGCGACATGACGTGATGAATGGGTGCACTCGAACCTGTCGGCAGCGCGTACTTCACGAACGTCGCCAAGGTGCCGCCGGGTCCTGCGTCGATGTAGCGATGCTCACCTTGCGAGGCGAGCATGCCGAGGGTGTGCTGAAAACGGATCAGCTCGCGCACGACCGACCACAGGTGGCTTGCGGACAACACGCGCAATGCCTCGCCTTGTGCGCAACAGACCAGCGGTATGCGGCCTTCGCGCAACGGCAGCGTGCGAAGAAATGCCTGATAGGTCGCTTGCGCAGCATCGATCCAGCGCGAATGAAAGGCGTACGCGACAGGAAGCACGTGAAACGTGATGCCGGCTTGTCGCAGCTGTCGCTCGATCTGTTCCGCATGCGACACGGGTAGCGATATCACTGCATGCGATGCGAAGTTGATGGCAGCCACTTCACACCAGCCAAGCAATTCGGGTGTCAGGCAGCGCTGCCAATCGCCCATCACCGCGATCATGCAACCGCGCTGGCAATGCGTTTCCACGGCGATCGCCTGCTCGATCACGGCAAGCAGCGCGTCGCGCGGGTCGAGATGGCCCGCCACGGCAGCCGCGGCAAACGTACCGAGACTGGCACCAAGCACCATATCTGGCACTACGCCAGCATCGATCAACGACGTCGCCAGCGCATACTCCACCATGAAGATGGCGGCATGGCTGTGCAGCAGGCGATCGAACGGCGCTTCGCGAGGATGGCGCTCGTCAAGCAGCACGGCCACGACGGATTCGCCGCAACGCTCGCGAAACACATCGTCAGCATGCAGCATCGCAGCGCGAAAACACGCGTCGCGCTCAAACAGCTCCCGTCCCATCTGGAAGTGATGCGAACCCTGCCCCGAAAATAACAATACGGTTTTCACGCTCAACACACGACACGCGCAACACGAACCATGATTCCACGTTGAAACCACGCCACTATGGGTGCATTGATCGTCCAAAGCATGCGTGACGGACAGTGGAAACATCCGCCACAGGCGTGTTAAAGCCTATACGTGACCTCCATCATTGCGGACAGCGAAAACAATCGGCGATCGCTTTGCATAAAAAGCCGCGCACAGCATGCCGCTGTTTTATTTCATTTCGTCGTATGCAATGCAGCTAGTTGGAATGCGTGCATGCTTGCAACGAGCGCGGGCGCATATCGGCCCACACCTCATCGAACGCAAGACAGGACTCTTTTGACCCTCGCGTCCCTGTCGTTGACCAACCTTTTGCCACGATCTTATTTATCGGCCAAGGCGAATATTGGCCTTCCTGATTGACGACGACTTCATAATTGGTTTCTTGCTGACACAAGCCGGTAGACATGCATCCCCTCGCAAAAAGAAAACAAAATCGATCCCGTGCTTTAAATAGGATAAATAGCTAAATTCGCAGGAAAAATTAAAGATGGCTTTAAATTCCCCTGTTTTTTCTTTAGGCAAGACGCATCCCGCACAAGCTTGTGCAAGATGTGTAGCCTCCGTTTTTCAGTGCGCCCCTCAACGCCCTGAAGTCGCGGCCGATCGTTTCGGGACGCGCATTGCACAATAGCTATTGTGCGCGCGCCGCGAATATCGGAACGGCTATACCAGCACATATCGACGTGAAGGGTGCGTGAAATTATCTAGACGCCATGCGTCGTGTGATTTCTTGATGAAATAAAAAGCAAGCAATCGCCGCGGTCTCGATGTTAGCCGTGCGGCCAGCTGGGGATTCACAAACCGGCGGCATCAAAGATCGCGCGGCCATGACGCCTTTCAAGCGCTACGAAAAGTGACAGAGCGCTGAAAGGAGTGCTCTCGCTCAAATTCATACTGAAGGCAACTCGCAAAAAAAGTCTATTCAAAGCGAGATCGATGAGTTCACCACGAACAGCTCCCTCCCCTGCTACACGTAGGGGAGGGAGCTGATCTGGCGAGCAAAAAGTTTTCTTGGACAGCAGTGGGCGAAGGCGACTTGCTTCGGAATGGCATCGACGTGAGCACCGTTTTTTTTTGGCGGCATACCAGCCAAAAAAACATGGGGATACCGCAGTGAACTACTGCGGCGGTGGTAAAAACGCGACTCCATGGCGCTCTCCGATCTCCCGGATCTTGGCCCTATCGCGAGGCAGGTTTTGGACCTCGCGCTCAACATCCTTGAAGAAATGCTCGGCATGAGCGGGTGCATCGAAAATCAACATGCGCGCAGGCGTTTCCGAAACGCCGTGGAAGGCATGGACGGTACCGGCCGGCGCATAGACGAAATCACCCGCGCCTACCCGTGCGCGGCGCGAGCCGATCATAAATTCAACTTCTCCGGATATCACCAGATACGCTTCATCCCAGGGATGATGATGCGGCGGTGGTCCAGCATTTAGCGGTATGACGTTTTCCATGAGGGACCAGGCGTTATCGGTATCGGCTGCCCGGCATAGAAAGCGCACGGCCACACCGAGAACGTCGAGCACTTCACCTTCGCCGTGACGAAGGATTGAAAAGGCGGTTTTCAAGATTTTTCTCCGTAGCGTAATTGTTGCGAAAAGTAGTCCCCTCCCCTGCTTGCAGGGGGCGGAGCACATCGTGGCGAGCCTTGAGTTCTACCGAGTTGTTACGTCGCTAAATGAGCTGCGAGCAATTTATGGAAGTGTCCTTAAGCCGAAATGCTCAGGCCTTCATGCAGCAGCACCTTCTTGACTGCGGGTCGCTCCAGCATCTGGCGAACCAGCGAACGCCACGCCGGACAGCTATCGAGCATGGGCAATCCAATTCGCGTCCCCCAGCGATACAGCACCAGCAGAAACGGATCGACAATCGAATAACCGCACGGCATCGCCCACGACCCCGCGTCGGCGAGCCGCCTTTCGATCTGGAGATAAGCGGATTCGATCAGATGGCGGCCATTCGCTTGAACTGCGGCGTAGTGATCGCTGCTTTCAACAAATCGTTCGGGTCGCCACAGCGCACCATAGCCCATGCCATGCACCCAGCCGGCAAGCCACGCCAGCCACTCGACGCAGCGGGCTTCGTCGAGGCTGTCATCCGGCAGCATCCTCGATGATGCGTGCCGGCGTGCCAGATACAGCAAGATCGCTGGCAACTCGGTCAGCACGTTCGGCTCACCTTCAATCGCCAACGCGGGTACGCGACCCTTGGGATTCACTGCCAGGAAGTCCGCAGCTTGCGCGACGCCATGTTCAAGCGGCACTCGCTGCAATTCGAAACTGGCGCCCACTTCTTCAAGCACGATGTGCGCAGCCGTTGAGCAAGAGCCAGGTGAGTAATAAAGGCGATAAGTCATGGCGCAAAGCCTATGAAACGAGGCGATGCGAAACAAACGACATTTTGTGCCGGTCGGCCATTAGTGATACTAATGACGACATGGCCATATCACGCATCCCTCCCCTGCAAACCTTGCGCGCCCTGGAGGCCGCGGTAAGGCTGCAGAGTTTTACGCGGGCAGCGGAAGAGTTGTCGCTCACGCAGGGGGCCGTGAGCCAACACATCCGGTTATTGGAAGAAGAACTCGGCACCAGGCTGTTCAATCGCGCGAGCGGCGGAGTGCATCCCACGGCGCGAGCTCAGTCGCTGGCTTTGCAAGTGCGACAAGGTTTGATGGTGCTTGAGCGAGCCTTTGGAAGAGAGCCGGCTGGCCGTCGCCCACGACGGATCGCGAATGCCAAGACCGTACCGTTGATCGTGAGCGTCATGCCTTCGTTCGCCAATCGCTGGCTTTCACTACGCCTTGCCGGATTCCGCACGCAACATCCAGACATCCGCCTTGAGCTTCGACAAAGCGTTGAGCTGGCGCGGTTCAACGGCCCCGATGCCGTAGACGTCGCCCTTCGCTATGGCCCTGGCCACTGGCGAGGACTAAGCAGCGAACGCCTAATGAACGAAGAAGTGTTTCCCGTAGTCAGCCCGCACTATCGCCACGGGAAACTGCCACGACGCATGACTGATCTCGCGCGATGCACGCTGTTGCATCACTCCTCGCAACCCTGGGAGCCGTGGTTACAGGCAGTAGGACTGGATCTTGGCGTTCCCAACCACGGCCCGTGGTTCGACGATGCGGGGGCGTTGCTCGACGCAGCCGTGAGAGGAGAAGGGATTGCATTGGGACGACGTTCGCTGGCCCAAGCCGACCTCGACGCCGGCCGCCTGGTGCGGCTATGGAAGCGCAGCGTGGTGGATGTTCATGCGCATTACATCGTGTGGCGTGCCGACAGCCCTAAATTGGCTTCAATCGACGTCTTTCGGCATTGGTTGCGCGGCGAGGTTGCCAAAGAAGGTCCTTGACGTCGGAGTGGCTGGCCAAGATGGTCTGTGCTCCGTATCGGTATTGGACTCTTTGTAGGCTGCTCTTGCCGGCCGACGCCCATCACTTAGAGGGACACTTCCGAGAATACAAGCGACGGTCGGCAATGGCTTGAATCACTCGGGCTCCGCCAAATAACGCCATAGAGCATTTGCGACTGGACCGGCCGGGCGCTTGCGCAATCTGGCCACGACGATGTCCAGCTTTGAGCGCTTGAAGTTCTTCCCCTCCAACGAGTTCAGTTTGCCGCTCTTCAATTCCCGCTCGATCAGGTGCAGGGGCATATGTCCCCAACCCATTCCCTGCATGATCAAAGCTTTCTTGGTGTGCTGATCGGCAACAGTCCAGCGTGGCGCATCTTCGATGACGAAGTAGTTGCGGCCGGCCTGCTTTGCCGTGTCGCGAATCACCACCTGTACATGTCCTTGCATATGCCCGGGCGATAAAGTGCGCGGTACAGTGGCGCCAAGAAAGCCCGGCGCCGCAACAGGCACCAGAACGGTCTTGCACAGATCGATCCACTCGAAACGCGTATCGCTTTTATCGACGTGGTGAATAATCAGGTCAGTTTCTTCCGCCAGCAATCGCTCCCATGGACCGCCGATTACCTCGAAATGAAGATGCAGCCGGGTTTTCGGGTGCGCTTTGAAGAAGCGTTTCAATCTGCGCAACACGTCGTCCGTTGGCGTGAGGTCGCCTACCACGACACTCAAATCGGTTTCTTCGCCCTGGCTCAGTTGTTGGCACAACGTTTCCAACGCAGAAGCTTCCCGAAGCACTGTGGCCGCCTGGCGTCGAAAGGCCTCTCCGGCTGGCGTGAGGACGACCCGATATTGACTGCGATCGAGCAACGGCACGCCAAGCCGCTGCTCCAGATTCTTCACTGCGGCGTGCACGGCGGAATGGGTGCGATGGAGCTTGTCGGCGGCTCCCTGAAAGCTACCTTGGGCGATGACCTCATCAAGGCACGCCAGTTCGTGCAACGAGAAATCCATTGTCAGATTTTCTTACAGTGATGGATCCAAATATTCAATTCAACTCAAGCCAGGCCGAGCCTAGCATACAGGCTCCCAACTACGCAGAGACATGGCATGAGAGCGATCGTAAGGCAGCAATATGGAGGACCCGAGCAGCTTTTACTGCAAGAGGTACCCGATCCCGTGGCGAGCCCAGGGGAAGTGTTGATTCGCGTCAGGGCATTCGGCCTCAATCGTGCGGAGCAGTATTTCCGGCAGGGCCTGTGGGGTGAAGTCGCCGCCATCTCCGGCATTGAATGCGTGGGAGAAGTAGCCCACGATCCAATCGGTAGATTGCTCGCGGGGCAGCGTGTCATCGCCCTGATGGGCGGCATGGGACGCACGCGCAACGGCAGCTATGCCGAGCTTGTCACCGTTCCTGCCACGAATGTCGTCCCCATTCAAAGCACATCGGAATGGGAGCGGTTGGCGGCCGTACCCGAATCTTATGCCACCGCGTGGAGTTGCCTGTTCGACAATTTATCGCTGAAACATGGCGATACTATTCTCATTCGCGGCGCCACGTCCGCATTGGGATTGGCGGCGCTCGATCTGGCTCGCTACGCACAGGCGAAGGCCATCGCGACCGTACGCACGCGTGAACGCGAACCGCTTGTGCGCTTGAACGGCGCCTGTGAAGTGCTGATGGAAGACGGCAATGTGGCGGATGCTCTCCGGGCCGTAGCGCCGCAGGGCGTCGATGCCGTGCTTGACCTGATTGGTACGTCCACTCTGCTGGAGTCGCTGCGACTGACACGCCGGGGCGGTCGGGTGTGCGTGGCCGGCTTTCTTGGCGGTCATGCGCCCATCAACCTATTCGATCCGATGGCGCACCTTCCCAGTGGGCGCCATCTGAGTTTCTTCGGCAGCGCGTTCGTTTACGGCACACCTGAATATCCACTCACCGATATTCCCTTCCAGAAAATGGTCAATTTGATTGAAGCAGGCGTGCTGCGCGCAAAGCCTGCGAAAGTGTTCGAGTTCACTCACGTCCAGCAAGCGCATCGCGTCATGGATGAAGGTTCGGCCGGCGGCAAAATGGTCGTTCGCGTCGGTTGAAATGAGCACTGTGCTTCGAATGTACAGAGTCGCCGTCACGTATCGCGGCGCTACGCGCAGTTGCGCACCCTGACAGCTGTGTTCCACGTACTTGTCGTTCGCCCGATCCCCTGCCGAATGGCTACTTGCGATGATGCTTGCCCCCGCTTGGGATCGCCTATCAGACAAGAGCCGCAATCAGCTAAAGCGCCGCCACCATGGCAAGCACCACCGTCATGGCGTCCTGAAAGACCTGAAAGCAGGCGATGCTCGTGCCGACATGGCACGAGCATGGCGCTGCCTATGCCTCGCAACCCGCGCGCCATCGTCAGCATGGTGAGACCGGGAGCGAAGCCGCACAAAGCTGATGCAAGCGTGAAAGTGGCGAGTCCGACGACATAGACGTTACGGGCGCCGAGACGGTCGCGTAGCATGCCGCCCGTCATCCAGGTGTTTCGGCCTGCATCGAAGCATGGCTGGAACAGCATGGCTATCAGGTCAGCACCGTCGCCACGAGCCGTCGCGGCGAGAAAGGCAACGCAGGTCCATAACCAAAACGCATGACGATATCAGGCCGCCGATCAGCCGTGCCGATGAGGCTTGCCAATGCTGGACGAAACCGCGCCACTTCAACAGGCTGGTTAATGAAGGCGACCTTGATGCCAAGGCTCGTCGCTGCGAGCGCGAAGCGCTGACAGGCCCGGCCAATCTGCACCCAATGCCGCTTGTCTTCCCGATCGCCGACAAACACGGCTATACCGGCGGACGAATCGATGTGACGGGCGTATTTGTCGTTCTCGGTTCGCGCGTTGAAGAACCGTTCGAATGCGAAGCGGCCAAGCGCGTTAGGCAGGACGGGATTCCCGCTCGCGGCAGAGAACAATCCATCGCCTGACGCCATGGCGCTGCGTGGGTTGAACCGCAGCCACCGCTTCAGCTCGCTAACGAAAGCAAGGTCGGCCATTTGAACGCCGTTGGCGGCTACCACCAGATCCCTAATCTTGCTGATTTCCGCTCGTTCGGTAAGGAGGATCAGATCGACACCGGGCGTGGCGGCCATCTGCTCGAGAATCGCGAGGTCCGCTACCGCAACAGGATGACCCTCGTATTCGGCACGGGTCGATTGTCGCTTGGTGATGGCGGCATAGAGTGGGCTCGTGCGCATCGATCCGCTCGCGAACACGTAGCGTACGCCACCTCCGTCGGGAATCATCTGGACCTCGCCCGGTCGTCCGGTTGCCCCGGCTGCAATGGCAAGGTTTTCCACCGCGCATCCGAGGCTTACAAAAAGATGATGGTCATCCGGGTCGACGGCAGGCGTGCGGCGGGCGATATCCGGCAGAATATCGATGAATCCATCGCCGATGCGAAACCGCCAGGGCTGCGTGTTGTGGCTGTTGGCAGCAAGCGTCGCATAGCGGATGAGGCCATGGATATCTGGTGGCATGGCCAGAGCGGCGCGCAAGTGCTTTGTATACGCTTCATAGTCCGCCATCGATCCCACCGACGACATCCACGCTGTGGTGCCGCCCGCCAGCATCAGGGCGCCGCCGGCACCAACGAGAAACGTTCGCCTGTTCACGCCAGATCGCAGCACGTTGAGATGATCGCCATGGCTCAACTCCAGCAGGCTTGCGGAAGTAGAAGGATGGCCGCATCGGTGATGGTTGCGATTGATCTGCGTCAATGCGCAAACGCCAGGCCGGCCCATGCTGGAGCGCGCTTCGTAAGCTGGAGATCATCCATGAACGAACAGATCAAGGAAAAGATACTGACGCTGCTGGCCCAACACCGGAACATGACCATCGCCACGCTCAGGCCGGACGGCTGGCCGCAGGCGACAACCGTCGGCTACGTGAACGAGGGACTGACGCTCTACTTTCTGTGTGGCCTGGAAAGTCAAAAGGCTGCCAATCTGGCCAGAGACGATCGCGTCTCGCTTACGATCGATCACGATGCGTCGGATCTGATGGCGATCACGGGTTTGTCCATGGCGGCGCATGCGCAACCGGTGACGGATCGTACCGAAGCAGAAAAGGTACTGCGCAAGCTTCCCCTCAAGTACCCCGAACAGGTCTCTCTTCCCGTACCCATGCCCTCCCCCGAGGATGTTCGGATATTTCGCGTAACGCCGACAGTCATTTCCGTGCTCGACTATTCAAAGGGCTTCGGGCACACCGATCTTGTTACTTGCTGAAATACGCTTTCGTGACATGACAGATCTCATGGAAGTCAGGTAGCGCGAGCTACACAGAACGCAGCAGCTGTCGCGATATAACGATGCGAGCCGCTCAAAGCGTCTTTATCAGGAGTAAGCGCAAGCCGGGTGCCTCATGCTGAGGGTCTGGCCCTCGCCTGGGTAGGCGCCACGTCTTCCTTGGAACGCATGAAGCGACGCTTCACCCATTCGACCAACATCAGGTACGTCGCGGTGGCCACCATCAGGAACAGGAAAAACGCCGGCGGCAACGGAACAAAACCCAAATCCGCCGCCAGCGGTGTTATCGGCATCACCATGCCGACTGCGACTGCGGCGAGCACACTGACGATCAATGCGTTGCTTGGCCGGCTTCGCCACGGCTTACCGGACGTGCGGATCACAAACAACACCAACACTTGCGTAGCCAGCGATTCCACAAACCAGCCGGTGTGGAACTCGGCCGGTGAAGCGTGCAGCCAAGCCAGCAATGCGTAAAACGTCAGGAAATCATATAGGGAGCTGATCGGCCCCACGCCCAGCATGAACTGGCGGATCAGATCGATGCGCCAGCGGCGTGGCGCAACCAATTGCGAGGCATCCACGTTGTCGCCCGGGATGGTGATCTGTGCCATGTCATAAAGAAAATTGTTGAGCAGTATCTGGGTAGGCAGCATCGGCAGAAACGGAAGCACCAACGCGGCCGCCGCCATGCTGAGCATGTTGCCGAAGTTGGAACTGGTGCCCATCAACAGATACTTGGTGACGTTGGCGAACGCCGTGCGGCCTTCGATGACGCCGGCATGCAAGGCACCAAGGTCCCGGTCGCGCAGCACGATGTCGGCCGCATCGCGTGCCACGTCCACGGCGTTCATCACTGAAATGCCGACATCGGCGGCATGCAAGGAAGGCGCGTCGTTGATGCCGTCGCCGAGAAAGCCCACCACCGCGTTACGGGATTTCAGCGCCAGCACGATACGATGTTTCTGCGCCGGGCTGACGCGGGCAAACACGTTGACGCGCCCTGCCACGACGCTCAACGCATCCTGGTCGAGCGCATCGATCTGCACGCCGGTAATTACTTCGTGCGTATCGAGCCCCACTTGTTCGCAGATATGCCGAACGACGAGTTCGTTGTCACCTGACAATATCTTCACCGTCACGCCGTCACGAGCCAGCGCCGCCAGGCATTCCGCTGCCCCCGGCAGCACCGGATCGGCAAATGCGATGAAACCGGCGAGCACCATGTCCATCTCATCGGTTGCCACGTACCGCTGCCGCCGCTCGACCTTGCGCCATGCAATGGCCAGCACGCGCTGGCCTTGCCGGCTAAGCGCATCGCAAGTGCTCTTGGCGTTGGCCAATGCATCCGCATCCATGGCATGCAGCACGCCGTCCGCCTCGTATTGTGTGCATTGCCCGAGCACCGATTCCGGCGCGCCCTTGGCAATCAACATAGCTTCGCCATGGCGTTCCACCACGACACTAAGGCGGCGGCGCTCGAAGTCGAACGGGATTTCGTCGACCTTTTGAAATGCATCCTGCGGTGGGGCGCATTGTTTCAGGATGGCTTCGTCCAGCGGACTGCGGATGCCGGTCTGAAAGGTGCTATTGAGGTATGCAAGCGTGCCAGGTCGACCGGACGATGCGCCCCATGGATTGATGATTGCCGAGACATCGGTTTCACCACGCGTGAGCGTACCGGTCTTGTCGCTCAGCAACACCGTCATGCTTCCGAAATCCTCGATGGCGGCGAGATGTTTCACCACCACGTGATGGCGCGCCATACGCATTGCGCCTCGCGCCAATGTGACCGTGGTGATCATCGGCATGAACTCGGGCGTCAATCCCACGGCTAGCGCCAGCGCGAACAGCAAGGTCTGCAGCATCGGCCGGTGCAATGCAATACCGGCCAGCACCACGATCAGTACCAGCACGAACACGGTGCGCATGATGAGCCGCGCGAAACTCGCCAGGCCGCGTTCGAATTCGGTGGGCGGCGGGCGTTCCGATAAGCGTGCAGCGACATCGCCGAACGCGGTGGCCTTGCCGGTGACCAGCACGATGGCCTTGCCGGTGCCAGCGACCACCGAGGTACCGAGAAACACCAGATGCTGCGCATCGGCGCTGACTTCGCCTTGCGGATGCGCGCATGCCATTTTTTCCGCGGGCACGGATTCGCCCGTCAACGCCGATTGCTGCACATGCAAGTCTCGTGTTTCGAGCAAGCGTGCATCGGCGGGCACGCGGTCGCCGGCGGCAAGACGGATCACATCACCCGGCACCAGGCTTTGGCGCGCAACGTCCTGCCAGGTGCCATCGCGGCAGACACTGGCCGTGGGCGCGATCTCCTCGCGCAGCCGTTCAGCTGAGCGTTGCGAGCGATAGCTCAACGTGAAATTGAGCGCCACGCTGAGCAGAACCATCACCAGGATGATCGTCGCTCCGACACGGTCGCCAAGCATCCCGGAGATCGTGGCCGCCGCAAGCAGCATCAGGACCAAGGGGTTACCCAGAAGACCGAGCAATGTCCGGAGTGACCCGATATGCCCATTGGCCTGCGCCTCGTTGGGACCGTACACGGCAAGGCGATGCGCGGCCTCGGTCTCGGTCAATCCCGTAGGGGTGCTTCCGACCAGATCGAACAGCAAGTCGACGGGCACCTGCCGCGGATCCTCGGTCGGCTCAGACGGGTGGGTAGCGTTCTTCATGGCGAGACGACCATGGCATCCGCTGCACTCGCCAGTATTGATCGCGATCAAACGAAATCAAGCCCGTCAGATACCGATTGGTCTTGATCAGAATGCATTTCAGCCGGCAACTGTGCAGGTGCTACGCCAGCCCTTCTTTTTTCGCTTACTCGCGCGGAAGCGTCCCTACGACCGTAGCTTTGTCGCGACTACTTAACCCTGCCGCGGAGCGACAGTTTGACCGCGCATAATGCTCGGCTGGTCGTAGCGCAGCAAGCGAATGCGGAGTGCCTCTTAATCACTCAAATCCGAGTACGAAACAGCTTCGGCAGCGCACCGCGTACGCACCGGATTTAATCAACCGTGGAGTATGGATTTCTCCCTCGAAGTACCCAGCACGACCCGGTTGCGGCCATTTTCCTTAGCCCGGTAAAGCGCAGCGTCGGCGTCGACCAGCAGCAGGCGCAGCGTATAACTCGAGTCGGCGGCAAAGGCGAGCCCCAGACTAGCGGACACCTTGACGGTGATCTGAGAATCCAGCATCACAGACGCGGAGGCTAAGGCGTTGCGGATGCGATTTGCCACCTCCAGTCCTTGGTCATACGAACAGCCAGGTATCAGGATGCCGAACTCCTCACCACCCAAGCGACCGAGCAAATCATTGGAGCGCAGTTCGCGGCCAACGATCATCGCCGTAGAACGTAATACCTGGTCGCCGGCAGCATGCCCGTGCTTATCATTGATCTGCTTGAAATGATCTAGGTCCAATACGATCAGGCAGGCATCGATGTTTGCCTTGTGCAACTGTCGCAGCGTTCGCCTCGCTTCGACGAAAAAGTGTTCGCGGTTGTAGACTCGGGTCAGGCCATCGTGACGTGCCATCCAACGGAAGCGCCGCCAGGAACGCCACAGCCATAGCATCGCCAACGCAAAGAAGGCGATCACCGCCAGCAACAACGCATTGAACAGCCGACTGGCTTTCTGCGCCTGGCTCGTCAAGGCTTGGCGAAGCTGAAGGATGTTGTTCTCCTTGCTCAGAGCATCTGCTTTCATCTTCTCGGAAAGGACTTGCTGCCTGACTGTCTGGTAGGCCAAAGCAATAGCTTTGGCGTTGTCCATGGCGGCGGTCTTCTGGGCCACGTACTTTTCGTAATAGGCCAGCGCGGCGGCATCGTGGCCCTGCTTCTTTTCCGCCTGATAAAGAACTTCATAGGCGGCTTGCAGCGTCCACAGCGGGCTGTCCGGCCCAGTAATAGCAATGCTGGTTTTTGCAAATTTTTGCGCTCTGGCCGCATCGCCGAGGCTTAAATAGGCCTGTGCCAGGGTGACTGGCAACGAGGCAAGGTGAGGTGTGTAGCCGGTTCTTTGGATCCCGGACGCAATGCTGTGCAACAAGGCGATCGCTTGATCGGCATGGCTTTCATCGATCATCTCGCTGGCCAGGTCCAGGCGCAGCGCCTCAGCTTGACGGGATTCCCCCGCCGCAGTGCACGTGTCGATTGCAGCCTGAAACGCAGGGCTGGTCGCGGTCAATTTGCCTGCATAGAGCAAAGACTGCGTTTCAAGCGCGTTTGCGTAACACTGGCCTTTGCCCGAAGGAAACAAGGCCTTCATCTGCCGGGCATAATCCGAGGCGAGGTCATATTGACCGACAGCCTCCTTGTTCAACATCTGGATGACCCGACTCATGCCCTCCAGGCGCGCTTGCGGGTCGACGACATGGGGAAGTTCGGCCATCAACGTATTGGCCAACGCATAAGCGCTCACGTAATCACGACTGAAGAACTTGTCCTGGATCAAGGCCGCCATAGCGCGAACGGAAAGGGACTGGTCGCCCGAATGATCGATGATGTCGTACAGCGTTGGCTCGGCCTTGACGTAATCGCCCTCGTCTATAGGCAGCCTTGTATCCAGCAGTCGCAGATGCCAGCGCTGCGTCCCACTCAACTGACCCTCGTGCTGATGCAGTTGCGCCAGAATATGCCGGAAACGGGAAGTATCATTCGGCCACGCATCGTCGGCCTGCGCCAGCCATGCCGTAACCGGCGAGGTATCCGTCGACGCTACGCTTGCCTTTATGTCCATACACGTCAGTAAAGCCGCCATAACGGCGGCTACTGCCAGGCAAAGCGGCACACCACGCGCCATCGAAAGCTACCCGTCTATGGATTACGATCCGGAAGGCGGGTGCGTTTTATCCGCTTCGTCGCCATCACGCTTGGGCTCGTTTTCCGTATCGTCGTCGCAGGGATCGCACCCTCCGTCGTTGTGATTGACGCGCACGGGGTGATGCTTGTGTCCAAGCTCCTCCGTGAGGCGGCTTTTGTCGCCAGATGCTGCCGCCGCTTTCAGCCCTTCACTGGCATTCAGCGCGTTGAGCGCCTGCGTCAAGTCTTCCTTGGAGGCGTGACGCAACGACGCATCCTGCCCGATGCGTTCCAGCAGATCGATCGTATTAGACATATTTCCCCCGTTCCTGTTGTGGATGAATCGCCGCCGCCCCGAACCAGATGAAACGCCTCTTCCGGCCGGGCGTTACAAACATGTGGACACACAGCTCTGAATCCCATCACAACATGGCGCCCCCAACGCGACGATGCAGCCTACCATTGATCGGCACGCGACAGGATGTGCCCAGGACCCTAGCTTGGCGACACTATCGCGCGATCTAGCTCAGCCAACCGCGCGCGTACCGCGTGATTGGCGTGCAGCGGCGATGCTGGTCGCAGCACCACTGTTTCATCAGAGCCCACGTCCGTTGCCGGTAGATCCCGCAAGGCCACATGGCGAATGCGCGGCTGTTCGATCGGCAAGGTGGCGCCGCGGTAAATGATGACCTGGTGGTCCAGTGGGTAATCCCGGCTCAGCACGTCCACCAGCACTTGCCGGTACTCGGGATCCGTGGAAAAACGCTTCATCGAGCGGTCGCCGACCAGCCCCACCTGCCATAGCACCAGGCAAGCACCAGGGTTGATGGGCGTTTCGTAGAACAACAACTGGCTGGCCTCGTAGTGCTGGCAGCCAAAACGCCCGGGGTCGATGCCGAGGTCCGCGTACAGGCAGTCTTCGGCCGAGATACCCGGCTCCATGTGGGCCTGGAAACCTTCCGCGCGAGCCAGTTTGATCACCTCATGCGGCGACCAGGCGAAGATGCCAGGGTGACCGTAGAACACGGCACATACCCGTTTGCCGGACCGCACCTCGGCCATCATCACCTCGACCCATTCGCGATAGGTCACGGCCCGCGACTTATTTTTGCCGTCACCGTAATACGGCTGCAGGCTGCGCACATCCGGGTGCAGGTGTTCCAACCACACCTCGACAATGGCGTCGGAAAGCGCCGCGAACACCACATCGGCCTGCTGGATATAACTGCGCGCCAACGGCGAGAGATGCGAACCCAGCGTCATCCCCAACCCTACACAGGCGATGCTGCCGCGCGGTTCCGAGTCTGCGGGCTTGCCCAGCGATACAGATGTCATGCCGGATATCCAAGAAATTAAGTGAAATAGCTATGTGCGGCCGTGTACCGATATCTCGTGCCGGCGCCGCCAAGCGAATATACAGTTTCACCGACCCGCACAGCTGCTCTTTGGGCTTCCCCACCCTTCACGGGCTGTCGCAGTCTTGCGCCGGATCATTTCGAGGGCCAGCTCGGATTCCATGCTGAACACGCCATACAAAGGGAAAGCCGCACAAGAGCCGATTCGTTACCTGACGCGTCATCATCTTGCAGCCGCAGCGGCATTCCCACCGACAAAAATCCGTACGCCTGCAAGTGCGAGGACTCTATGCGTCGACTATGCAAAGCCCTGATCGTCGTTCCGCACGCTTGCCGCCTACTCATCTACCTTCAAGCGTCTCGTGTTGGTGACGACCAACCAGGACCAACCAGGCAGGAACGAACTCGACCTCAGCGCGTTTGCGGGATTGCCGCACACCGCAGGTTTATCCCACCACGGAGGATGCGACTGTCGATTTGCGCGCGGAAACCATTGCGATCTCGCCGGACCACCGCATCATCGACCCGTTGCCTTCTCGTTCCATCACCACGTATGTGATCGACGGCGTAACGCCATTGCCTGGCGCGCCGATCAATACGATTGAAGGGATGCACCAACTTGTGTCGAAGTCCACCGAGCGTTGCCTCAATATCGCTGCCAACTCCACGCGGAGCGGTGCCGCGATCATCCCTTATGCGTGCGGTGCGTACAGCAATGAGTTGTTCAATCTTGTCGATCGCGGCAGCGGCGTTTATTCGATTCAAACCGTCAACGCGCACGAAAGTCTATGCTTGAACGTTGCAAATGAGGCACCCACCCCTGGCGATGGCAAAACGCGCGGAGGCTCTGGCAACCTCATCCAATGGCCTTGCGGCGAAACCTCGGTAACAGATAATGCAATGTTCCGACTGGAAGCCGCGGGTGCAAACAGTTATCGGATTCGCGTAAAAGGTTCTGGCTTGTGTTTGGAAGAACCAGGCGGCGCCAGCACTTTGCGACAGAACCGCTGCGATTCCGCATCATCGAAACAGCTATTTATGCTTCGATGAACACCGCTTTTTGGGCAGTCGTTGCGTGATTCCTGATCGGACGGCCATGACAGGAAGGCCCAGCAAAACCATGCAAGCCTGCGAATCAAGATCAATGCGGAGAGCGTAGATGGCAAGTACCACAGGATCCATTGAGGCCGTTTCCCTAACCGGACGCACGCCCCGGCGCGTATTCGCGATCTGGATCGCCACTCTTGCGCTAATTGGCGTGATCGGCGTGACGGCCATTCTCGCGATCGGTGGCGAGCCTGATCCGGCCGCGTTGCGTGGCGTCGCTCCCTTGCTGGGCGGAGAGTGGCGCTTCCATCTCGGCGACGATCCACGTTGGGCCGGCACGGATGTCGACGACAGTCATTGGGAAACGGTGAATCTTGATGCACCGGCAAGCAGCCACGATGGCGATGTCGGCCTGCCCAACTATGTCGGTGGCTGGATGGTGCACGGCCATCCCGGTTATCAGGGATATGCCTGGTATCGACGCTCGGTCACGGTGCCGGCGGGAACCCGCGCATGGGATGTGCTGGGGCCGACCTTGGTCGAAGATGGTTACGAGCTCTATTGGAACGGTAAACGCCTGGGCGGATCGGGGCGCTTGGGCGCATCTCCCCGAGTCGTCGGTACGCATCCGCTGATCTTCGCGCTTCCAGCCGATGCCGCCGGCACCACTGGCGTGCTCGCCATTCGCGCATTCATGCAGCCGGGTAACGATGCTGCCGCCGATAGCGGCGGCATCCATGTCGCGCCGACGCTGGCGCCGCGCCCCGAGAGCCGCGAGCTCTACCATGTGGAATGGTGGCGCACGATCGCGGGCTACATCGTCGAACTCGTCGAGCCCCTCGCCATGTTTGCGGTCATCGGTCTGGCGCTTGCGATCCGGCGGCGCAGCAGTCATCCGCGTTTCATCGCATGGGTCTGCATCGCGCTTGCGCTTTCCGCGGTGAAGCGTCTCGACAACGCCATCGTCTCGTGGACCGATCTGATGAGCCTGCCCACCTACGCGTGGCTGGCCAAAGTAGTGTGGACACCGCTCAGCCTCGGCGCCTGGACGCTTGCCTGGAACCGCTGGACCACGCGCTCGCGAGCCATCGATGCCGCCACCCTGCTCCTTACCTTGGTAGGCATCGTGAGCGGTATATTGCAGTCCGCGACCATGACGCATGCGTTTCGGCTTGGGTTGCTTGCACTGCTTTTGCTGATTGCGGTGCGGATCATTCGCACCGGCACGCTGCGCAATCTGGCGACCGCCACGTTGTTTACCATCCTGATCTCGCAATTTTCAGGCGAGCTCGGTTCGCTGGGCGTTCCCACCATCTGGTTCCCGTTCGGCATCGGCGTCACGCTTACGCAATACGTCTATGCGATCGCGATACCCATGCTGGCCTGGTTGATCGTGCGGACCCTGGATACGAAGGAAACCTGAGCCGGCCGCGATGATGTCAGGGTAAATCTGCTTGATGGATGTCGTGCGGCATCTGCGCCCAGGCTACATGCAAGCTTCCATCCTCACGCACGCTTACCGGCAACGGATCGCAGAGCTCTCCCACGAACGCACCGTTTTCATCGTTCTTGAGAAACGCCATAAAACGCAACGAACCATCGGCAGCCGGCAGCATGCGTCCGGCATATAGCCTTCCTGCCGGATCGCCGACCATAAAATCACCCGGCATCAAACGCCACTCGCCCAGCGGGTGATCGGCCACCAGGTAATGCGTGCCGGTCATTGGCTTGGACATGGTGGTGCTGGCGTAATTCCAGTCGATCAAGTTGGCGGCCGTGCAGAAAAGGCAGTACCAGCGTCCTTGCCATTCGAAAATCTGCGGCACTTCCAGATGCGCGAATACGCGCGAGCGAAACAGCGGCGGCTGCAAGGTCCATTGCTGCAGATCATCGGACGTAGCGTGACCGATGACGCCACGACCGATGCTGGGGCCGCTCGGCTCACGTGCGGTGAATACCATGTGCCAGCCGCAACCATCGGGATCGGGAAATACCCAGGGGTCACGAAACGCTTGTTCGTACCACACGCTTTTGTCCAGCGTTTCGTAAAGCGTGTTGTCGTGTAGCTCCAGGATGGGGTTGCGCGACGATCTCTCCCAACGATGCAGGTCCGGTGAGGAAGCCACGCCGATGCGCTGGATAAGCCCTTCCTCTTCGCGGCAGGTGCCGGTGTAGAACATCAGCCAGTGTCCTTCCGGCGCCCGCACCACCGTGCCGGTCCAGGTGGTGTAGTCATCCCATGCGGGTGATGCGGCCGGGCGCAGCGCTTCTTCCACTTCCACCCAGTTGACCAGGTCGTCGGAAATGGCGTGGCCGATCGACACGTGCCAATGGCGTTTGTTTGGATCGCCGAGCGATTTGGGTGCCTGCAGGAAAAACAGATGCGTATGCCCGCCTTCCTGCGCAAACCAGAAATCCCATACCCAACGATCGTGAAGCCGAAAAGCCATGCGTGCTTGCCCGAAGAAGCGCAACATTGCGCGGCGCAATACTACCTACAAAGTTAAATAATAGCAGCGCGGCGCTCGAGGGATGCTAGCCGTACCGGACTGGAGGGTGCAGTACCGACAGCCTCTTTATCGCCCATTGTTACTTATGATCAATGTCTTATTAGGCACAAAGGTCAGGCCAAAGGGGACTTTTTCTCTAACAGCTCGGCTGTCAACAATATGACACATCATGAGTGATATTGTTTCCCGGTCCGCGCCGGCGACCGCATTCGCCGCCTACGCCACCTGAGATTTTTTGGGAAACACATGCTCAAGCACACCGAACGACACGGCCGCCGGCTGTCTGTCCTGGCCCTCGCCATCCTGGCGGCCCTGCCAGCCATCAGCTTGGCCGATGAGGCCAGCACACCGCCGGAAACACCCAAGCCCAGGACCCTCACCAGCGTGCAGGTCAATGGGCAAGTCGCGCCCACCGGCATCGCCATCGCCGCCAAGCAGACGCAAGACCGCGTCATGGATGTCACTACCAGCGAACAGATTCAGGCACTGCCGAGCTTGAACGTGCCGCAGGCGGTGCAACGTGTGGCCGGCGTGTCGACCAGTTTCAACTCCGACAACGTCAACGGGCGCGACGAAGCGCAGCAGATCGCCATCCGTGGCCTTGATGCCAGCTACAACAACATCATCCTCGACGGTGCGCCGATGGCAACGACGGATCGCGTCAGCCGCGGCGTACGCACCGACTTGCTGCCGGCATCGCTGGTGCAGGAAGTGGACGTCTACAAGACCTGGCAACCGGATCAGGATCCGAACGCCGTCGGCGGCTCGATCAACATCGTCACGCGCAGTGCGTTCGACCATCAGGGGCGCACCTACGCCAGCATCACCGCGGCGCTCGGCCACGAGACCGGCACCGGCAAGGCGTTGTCGGCGGATGAAGGCCTGGCGCGCAAA